>Ga0123357_10000491_pt1 | contig 38307 bp, 27 predicted proteins | sample TergutEmb28metaG_FD_89873 | JGI IMG/M metagenome (GOLD analysis project Ga0123357, IMG submission 89873) | Embiratermes neotenicus P4 segment gut microbial communities from Petit-Saut dam, French Guiana - Emb289 P4 | ecosystem: Host-associated > Arthropoda: Insects > Digestive system > Gut ... | reverse complement strand
TTAACCTCAATAACAAACATATAGTTTAAGAATCAACATTTCTCCATTTTAAAGAATGTTTATCTTGAAATATATACAAAAACCTTAAAACAGTTTCATCGTGCAAATCTAAGGGTAGGACATACACCGTGAATGCCCTACGGGCAATGGAAGATTGTATTGCACTATTTTCTATTGATAGGAATCGCCTATGGCGAAATTGTAGATTGAATATCAATACATTAAAAAACTTCTTATCCCGAACTCAGGTTATTAAAAAAACACCGCGGTGAATAGTTCAAATCACCGCGGTGAACAGTATAAGATCACCGCGGTGAAAAGATTAAAACACCGCGGTGAAATTTATCAATCACCGCGGTGAGAAACAGCAACCACCGCGGTGTTTTTTAATTTGAAAATATTGGAGGTCTGAAGTTATTCCCAATTCAGTATCACCTTCCCGCATTCTCCGCTTTCCATGACGTCAAAGCCTTTTTGGAAATCATCAATAGAGAAATGGTGGGTGATAATGGGAGATAAGTGAATGCCGGAAATAAGCATTTGTTCCATCTGATACCAGGTTTCCCACATTTCACGGCCATAGATTCCTTTTAAAGTCAGCGCTTTGAAGATAATTTTATCCCATTGCACCATGGTCGTATTCGGAAGAATGCCGAGTAAAGCGATTTTGGAACCATTGTACATGTTTTCAATCATACTCTCGAAAGCAACGGGCGAACCCGACATTTCAAGGCCAATGTCAAAGCCATGCATATTCAAATCTTTGATTGCCTGTTCGATGGTTTCTCCTTTGGTCGGATTCAGGGTATAGGTAGCCCCCATTTGTTTGGCAATATTCAAGCGGTAATCGCTTAAATCGCTGACTACGATGTGACGCGCTCCGGCAAAACGGCAAATAGCCGTTGCCATAGAACCGATCAATCCGGCTCCGGTAATCAACACGTCTTCGCCGATCAAAGGGAATGATAGGGCTGTATGGGTCGCATTTCCAAAAGGATCCATGATAGATGCCATATCGTCGGAAATACGGGAATCTAATTTCACCACATTCTGTACCGGTAACGACAGATATTCGGCAAACGCCCCGTCGCGATTGACCCCTACCCCGATGGAGTTTTCACAGACATGCAATTTTCCCCGGCGGCAATTCCTGCAATGCCCGCAAGCAATATGCCCTTCACCGGTCACCCGGTCACCAATATGGATATTCTCAACGCCATGTCCTTTCTCTACTATCACGCCGACATACTCATGGCCGATAACCATGGGCGTTTTTATGGTCTGTTGCGACCATTCATCCCATTTATAAATGTGCAAGTCGGTACCGCAAATGGCGGTTTTCTTTATTTTTATCAATACATCATTGACCCCTATGGAGGGAACCGGAACATCTTCCATCCAAATGCCCTTCCCTGGGCGAAGTTTAACAAGCGCTTTCATAATTTTTTACTTAATTGAATAACTGAATAACTGATTTTACCGTTTCAGTTATTCTGTTATTCTGTTATTCAATCATTCAGTTATTCAATTTATTAGAATATTTAGCTCCTTTCCCACTTTGGTAAAGGCGTTTATACATTTATCCAAATGTTCCCTTTCGTGCGCCGCCGACAATTGCACGCGAATGCGCGCTTGCCCTTTCGGAACTACCGGATAATAAAATCCGGTAACATAGATACCTTCTTTCAGCAATTGAGCGGCCATATCCTGCGATAATTTCGCATCGTACAGCATGACGGCACAAATAGCGGATTGCGTGGGCTTAATATCAAACCCTACTTTTTGCATCTTTTCGACAAAATAGCTTGTATTTTCATGCAACTTATCCTGCAACGTGTTCGACTTTTCCAAATAGTTGAAAGCATAAATTCCGGCGCCTGCCACCGAAGGCGGAAGCGAATTGGAAAATAGATAGGGCCGCGAGCGTTGACGGAGCATGGCGATCAATTCTTTTCTACCGGTAGTGAAACCGCCGATAGCGCCGCCGAATGATTTTCCGAACGTCCCGGTAAGGATGTCTATTTTACCTCGCAAGTTGAATTGCTCGGTCGTCCCCCGTCCGGTTTTTCCTACAACGCCAGCCGAATGCGATTCATCGACCATCACCATGGCATCGTATTTTTGGGCAAGCGCATAGATTTGATCCAAAGGAGCTACATTGCCATCCATGGAAAAAACGCCATCGGTGACAATCAAACGGAAACGCTGTTGCTGAGCGGCATGCAATTGCGATTCCAGATCGTCCATTTGCGCATTGGCATAGCGATAACGCACCGCTTTACATAAACGCACGCCATCGATAATGGAGGCATGATTCAGTGTGTCGGAAATAATGGCATCGTCTTCCGTAAGAAGCGGTTCAAAAACGCCTCCGTTGGCGTCGAAGCAAGCCGCATACAAAATGGTATCTTCCGTCCCGAAAAACTGTGCAATCGTAGCTTCCAATTGCTTATGCAAATCTTGTGTTCCGCAGATGAAACGCACCGACGACATGCCGTAGCCCCTGTCGGTCATCGCCTGATTGGCCGCCGCAATCAAACCGGGATGGTCGGATAAGCCTAAATAATTATTAGCACAGAAATTGAGTACTTCTTCTCCCGATTCTAATTGAATCTTTACCGATTGAGGAGAAACAATGATTCTTTCTTCTTTGAATAAACCTTGTGAACGAATAGCTTCCAATTCGTTGATAAGGTATTCCCGAAATTTTTGATACGCTTCCATAATAACATTTTATTTTATGCAGTGAATGTGTTTTATAAACTGTTTTTTCTTTTGAGGAATCATTACAGGTTCGCTAAAAAACGAGGTAAAGGTACAAAAAAATAGCATGGGAGCCAAAAAAAGTTACAAAAATCGCCCGTCATCGGGCAGAAGCCTGAAACTCATTCGATGGTAGGGGGTCGTTCCCAATTCTTTAATTGCTTGCCGATGTTTTTTTGTCGGATACCCTTTGTTATTATCCCAGTCGTAACATGGAAATTCGTCGTGCAGATGCATCATATACTCATCGCGGTGCGTTTTAGCCAAAACAGAAGCGGCTGCAATGGACATGTATTTACCATCGCCCTTCACAATGGTCGTATAGGGAATCTTTTGGTATCGCTTGAAACGGTTGCCGTCGATCAATAAATGCTGCGGCCGAAGGACTAACTGATCCAACGCCCTGTGCATGGCTAAAAAAGAAGCATTAAGAATGTTAATTTTGTCGATTTCTTCAGGGTAAACCATCCCGATAGCCCAAGCCAGCGCTTCTCTCTCAATAACCGGGCGCAACACATCCCGTTGTTTTTCCGATAATTGTTTGGAATCATTGAGTTCTTCACAAACAAAATCCGGAGGAAGAATCACCGCAGCCGCAAAGACGGCTCCGGCAAGACATCCGCGTCCCGCTTCGTCGCAGCCGGCTTCGATACAATGGCTATTGAGGTAAGGAAGTAGCACCGATGATTAGATTGTAAATCAGGAGATACGGTTAAAGGTATTTTTCACCATACTTCATTGAAATATCCGCAACAAACTGTTTGATTCGCTGTTCGTCCGATTTCTTACAAATAAGCAGAATATCGTCCGATTCGGCAATGATATAATCGTTGAGCCCCTGGATAACCGCTAATTTTTTTTCAGGAAGCGTTAGCAAATTTCCGTCACTTTCAACAAACAGCGATTTGCATTTCAATACGGCATTCCGGCTTTCATCCTTTTCCGACAAGTCGTACAACGATCCCCAGGTTCCTAAATCCGACCAGCCAAAATCGGCCATCAACATATAGGCATTTTCTGCTTTTTCCATGATTCCGTAATCGATGGAAATATTCTGGAGCTTCGGATAATGTTCTTCAATAAATGCCGTTTCATTAACCGTATGATATAAGGTCGATCCCTGATCCAAGCGATTGGCCATATCCGGAAGATATTTCTTGAATGCATCGATAATGGTTTCTACGTTCCAGATAAATATACCCGAATTCCAGAAGAATTCACCGCTTTCAAAAAACACTTTGGCCAAATCGTAATTGGGTTTTTCCGTAAATGCTTTTACTTTCTGGATATTATCGGTTCCACCTTCCTTGGTTTGTATATAGCCATAACCTGTTTCCGGACGATTGGGTTTCACGCCTAATGTTAATAAGGAAGGAAATTTAGCTACAAAATTCAAGCCTTTCTGGATATTCATGAGAAAGTTCTGTTCCTGCAGAATCAAGTGATCGGCAGGAGTAACCACAATATTGGCATTCGAATTGATGGATCGTATCCGGTAAGCGCCATACGCAATGCAAGGCGCTGTATTTCTACGAGTAGGTTCCAATAAAATCTGATCATCGGTTAGCTCCGGCAATTGTTCTTTCACCAGAGCCGCGTAGCTTTTGTTCGTGGCAATATAAATATTTTCGGTAGGAATCAATTGATTGAAACGATCAAACGTTTGTTGAATCAACGATCGTCCGATACCAAAAAAATCGAGGAACTGTTTGGGACGGTCTTCCCGGCTGAATGGCCAAAAGCGGCTTCCTATTCCGCCGCCCATAATAATACAATAATCATCTTTCATAACATTCATTGTTTTTCAGGAATGTACAAAGTTAACATTTTTTTATTTAAGTTTACTATTTTAATACAAAAAAGTACATTTATTCTCCAGCTAATACAACCGGTAATCGGTTTTTAAAACTCTGAATTCGGTACGTCGATTGATTTGGTCGGCTATAACTTGCTCTTTAGGAGGAAGTGTTTCAATAAATTCGGCATTCAACAGCTGCCCTTCCTTAAGGAAATCGTATTTCTTAACCAAATACGCCGAAACTTCTTTCGGCTGCGATTTTCCATATCCTGCCGCAGTCAAACGCTCTTTTTCAATTCCACCATTAATCAGATAGTCCACAACCGATTGTGCACGCCGTTGCGATAGATCCTTATTATATTCATCCGAACCGATCCGGTCGGTATGCGCCGACAGTTCAATGGTCACATTCGGATTATCATTCAGCAAAGCAATCAATTCATCTAACGCTTTTTTCGATTCCGGGCGCAGGGTTGCCTTATTGAAATCGTAAAAAATATTATCAATTAAAACCGGTTTGGAGATCGACGCTAAGTAGAAATCCACATAATAGGTTTCATTTTTTTCTTCGTCGGGCACCGACAACGTTTGTTTTTGATTCAGATAGCCGGGGGCGCTACCCATCATGACATAGTCCATGCCTCGAACAACTTCGGTCGTATACGTTCCATCGGTACGGGTAAAAATCCGCTGGTCGGTGCCGTCTTTCCCTACGATTCGAACAACCGCTTTTTCGATGACTTCTTCCTCTTTATCCAGCACCCAGCCTTCAATCGAGACTTTAACGCCAGGTCGTTCAAATGAATAAATGTGATCGGCGCCTCGCGAATCGTTGCGGTTGCTGCTGAAGAATCCTTTTTCCTTCTTTCCCTCAAACGCAATTCCAAAATCGTCGGCTGCACTGTTCATGGGCGATTTCATATTCTCAACTACCCACTTTCCTTCTTTGTTTTGTACGGCTTTGAAAATATCGAGTCCACCCATTCCCGGATGTCCGTTGGAAGAAAAGTACAGAGAGCTGTCATCCCGCATGTATGGAAACATTTCATCACCGGGAGTATTAATCTCCGGCCCTAAGTTTTCCGGCAGCATCGTGCCGATGGCATCAAGTGCAATACGCCAAATGTCTTTACCGCCATAGCCTCCAAGTGCATCCGAAACAAAATACAAATAGCCGTCTTTTCCTACCGAAGGATGTGCCGCCATCATCAATGAATCCGTAAAAATTTCGACCCGCTCGCCTGCGCTCCAGGCAGCTCCCGAACGCGACGACTTCCGGATTTCTGCTGTTTTAGGAGCGTCCTCTTCTTCTGCACAATAGGTATAGTAGAGCGTCGATCCGTCGGCCGAAAGCGTACTGCTCCCTTCGTCGAACTCGGTGTTAAGCGTACTATCCATTTTGACAGGTTTCATCCATTGTCCTTTTTCATCTTGTTTTATTAAGAAGAAGTCATTGTTTTTCAAACCCGTGATAGCGCTTTTAGCATCGCCGGTGGCTTCTTTTCTGGAGGATGTGATCATGAGCTGATCGTACTTTTCATCGACAAACATGGGTGAAAATTCTCCATCCCGCGAATTAAACTTATCCATTTTCTTTACAGCATAGAGCGTTGGATTATTTTTCCAGGAAATGGCGGAATCGCAACCGATCATCCCATTCATAGCCATTATATCGTTGGGAACAGTGTCGAGAAAAGCAGTATATTGTTTGATTGCATCGGTATATTTTCCTAATTTATGCAGCATTTGCGCCGATCGTAAAACGGAGGAACTGTCGGGATAATGGTAACGGATAGCATTATTGTAGGCGCTTAATGCCCGCTGGGCATTTCCCGTTTTTCGATAACACTCGGCCATGTGAAAAGCAATACTTCCCCGTAGCCATGTCTTTTTAGGGGAAGTTTTGGAATATACTTTTCTGTAAATTTGAGCGGCATCATAATATTCTCCTCTCTCGTCCTTTTCAAGCGCACTTTTTAAATTGGCTGTTTGGCACGAAAGAAATAAAAGAAACAAAACCAAGAAAAAAGCAACCGGCTTATTCATTCCTACTGATTTGTACTTTTTAAGTGAACTGTGCCGGACTCGAACCGGCGACCCCTACCCTGTCAAGGTAATGCTCTGAACCAACTGAGCTAACAGTTCTTCGTACTAAAATTTGTATCCCAAAGTAAGTAATCCTTTGAGTGTTTTATTTGTGAAGGACCCTGCGTATGAAGAAGAATAAGAACCGGCACCCGCATTATCAACCGGTGGAAAATAATAAACATCGTCCTTTTCTGTTCGTAGCACTAAGGCCAAGTCTCCATAAAACTGAGGAGTGAACTTGAATCCGACCCCAGCCGTCATGTAATATACATTCCCCGGCAGAGAATAATTTGGAATGGTTCCCGCAGGTACCGCTATTTCTCCCATTGTTTGAATATCCGACTTATACGGGCTTTGTTGCCAGGCATATCCTACACGCCCCGAAAACTGTGGCGTAAAACGAAATTCCAATCCGGCTCTTACCGTGGACGTGTTCTTATAATCACTGCGTATTAAACCATTTTCACCCGTCCATTCATTTCCATTCGTATCGCTCAAGTTCATAGAAGAATAATCTTTCATTTCGTAATCCACACTTACAATCGCTTGCGACCCCAAAACAGCGGCAGCACTGAAAGTCCAGCTTCCCGGTGTGCGGAAGTAATAACTGGTGTAAGCAGGAGAATCCTCATTATTTGGGTCACCGCCCGGCGTGGACGTTAATCCTGCTAACTGCCCATTATCCATAGAAATACCTTTGGGTGTTAACCAAGCTTTATAATAATCGGTCATGGAGTACCAGACAGGAGTATGATAGGATACTCCCAGTCGTAAAGCGTCGACAGGTTTGTAAATGATACCTACTTTGGCTTGATAACCGGAACCTTTCGTTTCAAGATAATTCTCTAAATTGAAACCGCCGCCTTCCTCAAATGTTTCATTATAATAAGCATTCATCAAATAGGATAAATTCGTTAGCGAAAAGGTAACGCCCCAGTAGAATTTATTGGACAGGTTGGCGCCAATAGTGAAATCGTAGGATTCCACTTTTCCTTTTTCCGAAACTTTCAAATAGGGACTTACCTTTTCCCCATTGTCTAATAAACTTTGGTATTGGTTGTTCGAATTATTGATCGGATTAATTAAATATCCATCCCATCCTAATGCACTTAACCAATAGACATTTGCATTATTATACGGGTCGTTGCTTAGTGCGGATTGCGAAGTTCCGTTCGTCAATTGCGCCATATAATCCGTCAAGGAAGTATTCATGGACGATTTTGACATGCTGGTTTGCCGGTCGAAACTTTTAATCCGATTATAATTGAAGCCATAATTCAGCGAAAGTACATTTCCTTTTACTATAGGATAATAACCGATGTATGAAAGATTATCGAAATGAAAAGCCGTATTGCTTTGCTGATTGGAGCTTCCGCTGGTTAGGGGAGATGTTAAGCTCATATTGGCAAGGACTTCCGAACTTCGATAGACACCGATTCCCGCCGGATTAATAGCAACTCCGGTAACATCTCCTCCCAAAGCTCCGAATGCACCTCCCATGGCTTGACCGCGAGCGGTTCCCGACAAATCATCGTTGGAATAACGATAAGCGTCGATTTCGCCTTGACCAAACGATAAGGCACAAACAAAAAGCGCTATTATAAATAATAGATTCCGTTTCATCGTAATTAAAGTATTAATACGTTTTTTTTGAGCATTTTATCTTCTACCACCACCGCCACCGGAACGGCCACCGCCACCGGAAAAACCGCCACCGCCGCCGGAGTAACTTCCTCCTCTACTGGCTCCTGAAGAATAGCTGCTGCTCGACGAAGAGGAACGACTATTGTTGTATGATGATGAACTTTCGGAACGGGAAGGGGTAGAATATTCGTAACTGCTACGAGTGTTATTTGTAGCCGGTTGAGTTGTAGTCGTACGTGTTCTTGTGTTGGAACTAACAGCGCCATTGTTGCTGCTGCTACGTGTTGCAGTCGAGTTGTTTACTGTACCTTGCCGTGTGGTAACGACATTTCCGTCACCTCGTACGGTATACACAGAAGACGAACGGGTATTTCCGTAACTTGAATTGGATCGAGTTACATATCCTGAAGAACTGCGATTGCCTGCGATGTTGCTTTGTCGGCCGTTGCTACTGTAATAGGCTCTGTTACCATAGTAGCCTCCGCCACCGCCGTACCAACCGCCACCACCATAGTAGTATGGGCGTCCGTACCACCCTCCCCAATATCCGCCATAGTACCATGGATTGTACCATCCGCTGTAAAACCAGGGATCGTACCATCCTCCATAGCCATAACCGTAAGACCAAGGACTATACCATCCATAGGACCAGGGGCTGTACCATCCGCCATACGGATAACCATAGCCATAGCCATAATACGGATAACCCCAGGGGCTTCCGTATCCATACCCGTATCCATCTCCACTGTTGAAGTTAACGGATATACCGGAAGAAGAAGGTTGATTGAAATCCAACTCGTAGGTATTGCTGTTGTTATCGTAAGAAACATTCACATTATCGGCGCCCACAATGATAATTTTGGATGGGTCGTGGAACTTGACAATTCGTTGGGTTACTTGCCCGTCCTGATATGCTTGATTGATTGTATCGGAATCGGCTACAGGCTCGTCCGTATAAGTATCGTTACTCACATAACGCCTGTTGTACTCGTCAACATCCCGATCGCTTGAAACAGCAGCGGTTACTTCAACCGAATTGGTTTTTTCCGGTTTTACAACCTCTTGCTTCTGAGGTTCCTCCGGTTTATTTTTGGAGGAAAAATACACGTCATCTCCGAATGCACTGTTTTGAGCCCATGCCGATATCGCTATGAACATTAACCCAAGCAATACACAACTCTTAATTGTTTTCATCGTAAATCTCCTTTCAATTTATATATTATTAATACTCTTTGTTTTTAACTGTTAGACTGAAAAAAAGGACGTAAGTTTAAACAAAAACCGGTTCTCGCCGACGACTTTTCTATTCGCTTACAAAAATAAGCAAAATAAATGAGAACAACAACTTTTTATTCCTTTTTAACTAAAAACCCATTTACAAAAGGGATTGGTCGGCTCATGAACTTTTTCTATCTTTGCATCATGAATGAACGGAGAAAAGAAACGGATTGGCTACCTACTACTCTAAAAGAAGTGGAGTTACGCGGATGGGATTGCTTGGATGTAATCCTTTTTTCAGGGGATGCCTATATCGATCATCCGTCGTTTGGGGCGGCAGTGATCGGGCGCACGCTGGAAGCGATGGGATTACGGGTGGCCATTGTTCCTCAGCCTAATTGGCAGGACGATGGCCGGGATTTCAAAAAGCTGGGACGCCCTCGACTTTTCTTTGCGGTGTCGGCAGGCGCCATGGATTCGATGGTGAATAAATATACGGCGAATAAACGCCTTCGCTCGGAAGATGCCTACACGCCGGACGGACGAACCGATCGACGACCGGAATATCCGACTATCGTTTATTCGACTATGCTAAAAAAGTTTTTCCCGGATGTTCCTGTGATTATCGGTGGAATTGAAGCTTCTATGCGCCGGCTTTCCCATTATGATTACTGGCAGAATCAACTTTTGCCGGGTATCTTGATTCCGTCCCAAGCCGACCTTCTGGTTTATGGTTGCGGAGAAAAACCATTATCGGCTGTTGTTTCGGCCTTACAAAATGAGAAAAAAATGATTACCGGTGTTTCTTCCATTCCCCAAACGGCTTTTCTTCAAAAAGAATATGGGAAAATGCCCGGCGACGTTGTTCTTCACTCGTATGAAGTGTGCTTAAAAGACAAACGCTTAGCAGCTGAAAATTTCAGGCATATAGAAGAAGAATCCAACCGGATGATTGCCCACCGGTTGGTACAAAAAACCGGCGATCGCTGGGTGATTGTCAATCCGTCCTTTCCGCCAATGACTACAGAGGAACTCGATGCCTGCTACGATTTGCCTTATACCCGTTTGCCGCATCCGAAATACAAAGACAAGCGAATTCCGGCGTACGAGATGATTCGACATTCGATTACCATTCATAGGGGTTGTTTCGGCGGATGCGCTTTTTGTACGATTTCGGCACACCAGGGCAAATTTATTGTTTCCCGCTCTAAAGAATCCATTCTGAAAGAAGTGAAAGCTGTCACGGATATGCCCGATTTCAAAGGAATAATCAGCGATTTGGGAGGGCCTTCGGCCAACATGTATCGAATGAACGGGATCAATATGAAAATCTGCGAAGCTTGCAAAAAACCCTCCTGCATCTTCCCTGTTATTTGCCGGAATCTTCAGGCCGATCATCGACCGCTGTTGGACCTTTATGCAGCGGTGGACAAGATGCCCGGAATCAGAAAATCGTTCATCGGCAGCGGCGTGCGCTACGATTTGTTGGTGCATCCCTACGAAAACGGCGAATGGAGTAAATCGGCTCGCGATTATACCCGTGAATTGATTCGAAATCACGTTTCGGGACGATTGAAGGTGGCTCCCGAACATACTGCAAACCCGACGCTCGATTGTATTCGCAAACCCGACTTTGCGGTTTTCCTTCAGTTTAAGAAACTGTTTGATAAACTTAATCGGGATGAGCAGTTGAATCAACAGCTGATTCCTTATTTTATAAGTTCTCATCCGGCATGTACGGAAAAAGACATGGCCGAATTAGCTTCCATCGTCAAGAAGCTGAAATACTATCCGGAGCAGATTCAGGATTTTACGCCGACTCCCATGACTTTGGCTACGGAAATTTATTATACCGGACTTCATCCCTACACGCTTAAGCCGGTATATACGGCTAAAACCAAGGAAGAAAAGCTAAAGCAACGCGACTATTTTTTCTGGTATAAAAAAGATAAACGATGAATGCTCGCGAAAAAAATACGGTATCTAAAATGATTCGCATCTACTGCCGTTTCAAACACGGTAGCCGGAAATCGCTTTGCCCCGATTGCAAGCAGTTGAGTGATTATACTCACAAACGATTGGAATACTGTCCATTCGGAGAAAGCAAATCTTCCTGTGAAAAATGCACGGTTCATTGTTATAAACCGGAATATCGTGAAAAAATACGGGAAGTGATGCGATTCGCCGGCCCCAGAATGCTATTCTTTCATCCGGTAGAGGCGATCAGGCATTGGTGGAAAAAATAAGTATCTATCCGATATAGAGCCGTTACGATGCATTTCACGGTTTCAGCACAACCCCGATGCTCTTTTTCCCGTCAATTTTGGCGATGAGCGGCTTTGCAAAGCGTACATGCCGCAGGAATTTGGTTTCCAGCAGCGCCGGCTGCGAATGAAGGAAAGCCTCATCAAAAACGCCTTCGCCTTCGATGTAGGGATTGACGGTGAAGTAACCGATTCCGAATGCGGTGAGATTCTGAAAAAAATGCGTCCCCTGGCTGGGTTCAATGCGGTAATTCTCCAGTCCGGCTTCGACTATGATCCGCGCATTGGAAATGTGAGGCCATTTGACCGGAATGCCTAACCACGAATCGCTGGAACCCCAGCGCCCCGGACCTACCAGTATGTAATTCCTCTTTTCGGCAACCATTTGTTCATTGATTTTCGCTATTTCAGCGGCGATCAACGTATTGTTTGAAGCGCTGAATCCCTGTGTTTTAACATAGACAATATCCCGGACGTCATTGACGATTCCGTGTCCCAGGGCATGAATCGAGTATAACAGGCAATCCGCAGGGTTTACTAAGCGCAAATCTTCTTCTATCATTGTTTTATTGTTCACAATCGGGCGCAACTGCAATAAATAAAACTGACCATGCACTTTTCCATCGTCCGCTTTATTCAGATTGACTGCAAATTCAATTTCTGCCGCCCGTCCCATTTCTTCCTGGCTGATTTTTAGAATTGCGTCGAGAATAGCAGCCAAAGGGAAAACGTCGTGTTGCAAAATACCCGAAAAGGTAATCACTTTCCGGTTGGGTCCAGGATAATATCCTTCTAATAAAACCTGATCCTGTGCGTCGTACGTGGAAGCGATGTATTGCAGGGTTCCATCTTTCTCTGCTTCTTTTACAGAAGGTTTCAAGAGGTTATAGGCATCGTCGGGCTTCACCTGCTCCGGCTGCATGTCTTGCAGATTCAAAGCGTAGAATTGCGTTTGCGTTTCCCTCAAGGCAAAATCCAGGGTACTTGTTTGCAAAATATTGTGTGGGTAACGCGGCGAAAAGCGCAACGTGCGGTTTCCATCCACAATGTATTTTCCCAAGCCCAATGCCACAGAAGCGATGCCGTCTTCCGGTTTCTCGTTGCCTATCGGATAAAAATTCAAGGAGCGGGTCACACCGGAAAACAAAGGATAGAACCGGTCGCCGTAGTTTTGCCCAATGACTTCCTGAAGCACAATCGCCATTTTTTCCTGGTCAATCAGATTGTGAGTTGCGTTCATATACGCTTTGCTGTCTTTAAAAAATACCGAAGCATAGACACCTTTGATCGCGTTTCCTATCCGTTCGAGCATCTCATACGCATCCTCTACTTTTGGAATCATATAGGTATTATATATTCCGGCAAACGGTTGATAATGCGAATCTTCAAGTAAACTCGACGAGCGGACGGCAATGGGCGTTTTAACCACTTCAAAGAATGTAATCACATCTTCTATCAACCGTCTGGGAAGACTGGCATGAACGAAATACCTCAGGATTTCATCATCGGGAAGATCCTTTAAGGCAATGGTATATAAATCGTTCGTTTCCATATATTCGTCGAAAATATCCGTACAGAGAACGACGGTTTTAGGAATCTGTATGTTGGCAACCGGAAATTTCTTTTCCAGTTCGTTGGCATGTTGCTTAATCATTTGTCCGATAAAAGCCAGACCGCGTCCTTTGCCACCCAGCGAGTCTTCACCGATCCGGGCAAAGTTGGAATATTCATCAAAGCGGTCTTTTTGAAAAACAGCGACTATCCCCGAATTTTTCATTTTCCGGTATTTTACAATGGCATCAAAAATGACCTGACGCGCTTCGTACATGTCCGCATATTCCGAAACATCAATGTCTTTCAAAAATTCGGCAATAGGAAAGATGGCGCGGGAGTAGAAAAACCGTGAAAAGTGGTTACGTGAAAGATGATAGACCAACGATTCGTCGGGAATATCGGAAACGGAAAATATCTTTTTTTGCAGGTCGTGCAAGGAGGTGATACGGGAAATCTCTTCCTTCGTTTGTGGATTAACAATAATGAAATTACCGAACCCGAAATTATTCATGATTCCTTTCCGCAAATCCTGGGGAAAAGTTTTCGAATTCTTATCAATAAAGGTGCAACTTAATTCATCGGCATACGATTTGTTCGCCGTTTCCGAAGAATCGAAAATAATCGGGACTAAGCGATCGATGTTCCTCACCATACAGCCGAATTTGTAACCGGCGTGCTTATCTTTCCGTCCCTGCCGGCTGAAGCTCATATCGCAAACAATTCCCAGCATGCTATGTCTGTATTTTTTGTACAGATCTTCGGCTTCTTCATACGAACGCGCCAGTAATATTTTGGGACGGCCTCGCATGCGAAGCATTTGTTGATGCGCATTCAATGCTTCTTTCGAAAACTCATTGGATTGCTCCAGGACAAATTTATACAGGTGCGGCAAAGCGGAAGAATAGAAACGTATCGAATCTTCAACCAGCAATATCGTTTGTACGCCGGCCGATTGAATATCTTTATCGACATTCATCCCGTCTTCTATCAATTTGATGATTGCCACCAGGAGTTGGGAATTTCCCAACCAGCTGAAGACATAATTAATGGAACTTAAATCTTCCTTTTCCATCCGTTTGGTCACTTCATGTGAAAATGGCGTCAGAACCACAATAGGAATTGGGGGATGCGACGATTTTATCCGGTTGGCTGTAGAAAAAATATCTTTATCATCCATATTCGGCATACAAATGACCAGATCAAAATGGGCGGGAGGATATACCGCAATTAACGACAAGGCTTCTTCTTCGGTTGAAGCTTTCGTAAAACGGGGGGGAGAACTTAAACTCAGGGACGTATATTCATTGAATATCTGTTCGTCAATTCTTCCATCGTCTTCCAGCATAAATGCATCGTATTTTGTAGCAATTAGTAAGATGTTGTGTATCCTTTCATTCATAAGATTGGCAAAAGAGGTATCTTTTAATACCAACCGGTTCATATCAACTAAACGTCCCATTTGTTTGTTTTTGATCTTTTCTATTTGTAATTTTGCACGATAAAAAGTACAAAAGTAGTGATTTTTACACATATTATTTACACTAACATTTATTTCAATGAAAACAGAAAGTATCCTACAATCTCTTGAAGCGAAACATCCGGGTGAATCGGAGTATTTGCAGGCAGTGAAAGAAGTACTTCTTTCTATCGAAGACGTTTATAACGAACATCCCGAATTTGAAAAAGCAAAGATCATCGAACGGCTTGTCGAGCCGGATCGTATTTTTACTTTTAAAGTTCCCTGGGTGGACGATAAAGGAAATGTGCAGGTCAATTTGGGATATCGAGTACAGTTCAATAATGCGATTGGGCCGTACAAAGGCGGAATTCGTTTTCACGCATCCGTAGTCCTTTCGTCGCTTAAATTTCTTGGATTTGAACAGACATTTAAGAATGCGCTAACAACCTTGCCGATGGGTGGAGCCAAAGGCGGATCGGATTTCAGCATTCGGGGCAAATCGAATGCGGAAGTCATGCGTTTCAGCCAGGCTTTCATGCTCGAGTTGTGGCGCAACATCGGGCCTGATACCGATGTTCCGGCAGGCGATATCGGCGTTGGCGCCAGGGAGATCGGATTCATGTACGGCATGTACAAAAAATTAGCGCGCGAACATACCGGAACGTTTACAGGCAAAGGCTTGGATTTCGGCGGATCGCTGATTCGTCCCGAAGCAACCGGATTCGGCGGTATTTATTTCGTCGTAAACATGTTAAAAGAAAAAGGACTGAGCATCAAAGATAAAACGGTAGCCATTTCAGGCTTCGGCAATGTGGCTTGGGGCGCTGCATTGAAAGCAAGTGAATTAGGCGCCAAGGTCGTAACCATTTCCGGCCCCGACGGGTATGTGTACGATCCGGAAGGTATTTCGGGAGAAAAGATTGATTATATGCTGGAACTCCGGGCATCGGGTGAAGACATTGTTGCGCCTTATGCAAAAAAATACGGCGTTGCGTTTTTCCCTGATAAACGGCCTTGGCAGCAAAAAGTGGATATAGCTCTTCCCTGCGCCATTCAAAACGAATTAAACGAAAAAGACGCTCAGATGCTTATCGACAATGGCGTTACTTGCGTAGCTGAAATCTCTAACATGGGTTGTACGGCTGAAGCCGTGGACTTGTTAGTCGAAAAAGAAGTCATGTATGCTCCCGGAAAAGCCGTCAACGCAGGCGGTGTGGCAACTTCCGGCCTGGAAATGACCCAAAATGCCATGCATATTCAGTGGACGGAAGCGGAAGTGGATGCCAAATTGCATCAGATAATGAATGCCATTCACGAACAATGCGTTATTTATGGAAAACAATCCAATGGTTATATCAATTATGTAAAAGGAGCCAACATTGCCGGATTCATGAAAGTAGCAAGAGCAATGATGGCTCAAGGAATTGTATGAAGAAAGATTTTCTTTTCAAAAATTTGATAGAAACGCTCCAAAACAGAATCCCGCAGCGGGGGAAATTAGCTGACGTATTAGCCGAACTGCTCGACATAGAGAAAGAAGCTGTTTATCGCCGGCTGAGGGGTTCTGTCCCTTTTTCTTTTCAGGAAGTGCATGCCATTGCCGTTCACCTGGGATTTTCTTTAGACAGTATTGCCGAAACGATCTCTACGGAGACCCGTCAGATGACAATTTTAGTGGCTGAATTTCTGGAACCTCAGGTGAATGATTACAAAAAATTAGAAGATTTTTGCGAAGGTATTCACCGGTTGAAAGACGATCAGGGGTCGGAATCGGGAACGATCAGCTCCATTATTCCATCGTCCCTCTGTGTTACCTACGGATATATCTACAAATTTTATTTATTCAAATGGTCGTATCAATACGGGCATCAGTCCAAAAAAAAATCGTACACCGAAACTCATGTCCAGGAGCGTTTACGGCAGATAAACAGGGTCTTTGTTGAAGGTGTTCAGCATTCTCCCAAATCAGTGTATATTCTCGACCGTCAATTTATTGAATATTTTGTGAGAGATATTCTCTTTTTCTTTGATATCCGGTTGATTACAAAAGAAGACGTTCTTATGCTGAAAGAAGACTTGCATCTATTAATTAACGATTTGGAGCGATATGCCGTCAACGGTCGTTTCGACACAGGGAATAAAGTGGACATTTTTTTAGCCAACGTTCACATCGAAGTCAATTATAATTATATTGATGCGACTAATTATAAATTAACGGTGATGCGAACGTTTACTTTCAGTGACTCGTATTCTTTCGATGAAGTGGTTTTCCAAAATATGAAGAACTGGCTGAGCTTTCTTAAACGCACGTCCACTCTTATTTCCGAAGGCAACGCTACCGAGCGAATCCATTTTTTCGAACAACAGCGAAAATTCGTTGACCGGTTATAAGGGTTTGAAGAGATGGGGTTGTCTCAAAAGCCTGTCATCCCGCGCTTGACGCGGGATCTCCTGAAAAAACAATACTTATTATCAGGGGATTGCGGGTCAAGCCCGCAATGACATAATCGTTAGAACGACTTTTGAGACAGCCCCATGACAAGTTTTTAATACAGCCTCTACTTTTTATTCGATAGCAAGAAGTCGTCAATCGCCTTTTTTAATTGGGATTTAGGCAAAGCTCCCTGAGACATTTGAGGCTGTCCGGTCATAGGTATAAACAAGATCGACGGAATGCTCCGTATTCCGAAAAGGCCTGCCAATTCCTGTTCTTTATCCGTATCTACTTTATAAATGTAGATTTGACCGCTGTATTCTTCCGCCAGTTCTTCCAGCGCCGGGGCTACGGCTCTGCAAGGTCCGCACCAGTCGGCATAGAAGTCGATAATGGCAGGTTTGTCGCCTAAATATTTCCACTCATTGGGATTGGTTTCGTAATTAACTACTTTAACCAAAAAATCCGCCTTGTTTAATTTGATCGTTTTCATCTTATTTTCTTTTGTTGTTACTTCTTTTCCTTCGTTTGCACGCTGTCCGTTACAAGACATAACAACCACACTTAAAACAAATAGTAATGTTAGAGTTCTCATTTTAATTTCCTGTTTTATCATTTCCAATCGTTCATGTTTCGTAATCAAACGAATTGTTCGCAAAATTACGAATAATATTTGGAATATGCAAATGATCTTTTATCTATTATTTGATTTCGATCGGATTTTTCACCTTCTCTTTCAATAAAGCAACGTCGAGCACCTCCTGAATGTCGTCGACGTAATGAAAGTGCAGCCCTTTCAAGTATAAGGCATTGATTTCATCAATATTCTTTTTGTTTTCTTTGCTCAAAACAATCTCTTTAATCCCAGCCCGTTTGGCAGCTAAGATTTTTTCTTTGATCCCACCTACCGGAAGCACTTTACCACGGAGCGTCATTTCTCCGGTCATCGCCAGATTCGCTTTCACTTTTCGTTGCGTAAAAGCGGAAACCAAAGAAGTAGTCATCGTAATGCCGGCGCTGGGGCCGTCTTTGGGAATCGCTCCTTCAGGGACATGAATATGAACATTCCAATTCTCAAACACATTGGGAATACCTAAAAGCGAAGCGTGCGCTTTGATATATCCTAATGCCAAAACGGCAGATTCTTTCATGACATCGCCTAAATTTCCCGTCAATGTCAGTTTAGCGCCTCTGCCTTTACTCAAGCTGGTTTCTACAAAAAGAATTTCTCCGCCATAGGCTGTCCATGCCAAACCGGTTACCACTCCGGAGTATTCATTTCCCTGGTAACGGTCTCTCGTATATTCCACAGCGCCTAAAAAATCGTATAAATCTTTTTCTTCCAATTTCTTTGGATAGTCCTTATTTTCGGCTATCGCCCGTGCGATTTTCCGCATAATCTTGGCTATCTTTTTATTCAATTCTCTCACGCCCGATTCGCGGGTATAGAATCCAATGATTGCTTCGAGGGCTTTCTTGGAAATATCGAATTTGTCACGAGGAATACCGTGCACTTCCAATTGATTGGGTACCAGATGCCGCTGAGCGATTTCCACCTTTTCTTCCAAAATATAACCGCTCACTTCAATTAACTCCATACGGTCGACCAAAGGCTGGGATACCATATTCAAAGCGTTAGCCGTTGCAATAAAAAGGACTTTCGACAAATCGAAATCAATATCCAAATAATTATCGTGAAAAGCAAAATTCTGTTCGGGATCAAGTACTTCCAGCATAGCGGCCGACGGATCGCCTTTGTAGTCATGCCCTATCTTATCTATTTCATCCAATATAACCACCGGATTCGAAGATCCGGCTTTCTGAATGCTTTGCATGATACGTCCGGGCATGGCTCCAATATAGGTGCGCCGGTGCCCGCGTATTTCGGCTTCATCATGCAAGCCGCCCAACGACATCCGGATGTATTTGCGGTTCAAAGCCTCGGCTATGGATTTGCCCAAAGAAGTTTTACCAACGCCCGGAGGTCCGTACAGGCAAACAATCGGCGATTTCATATCCCCTTTCAGTTTCAACACCGCCAAGTGTTCAATGATTCGTTCCTTCACTTTTTCCAATCCGAAATGATCCTTATCCAGAATCTTCTTTGCCCGCGTCAGATTGAAATTATCTTTGGTATAACTGTTCCATGGAAGCGAAATAAGAACCTGAATGTACGACATCTGGGTTGAATAGTCCGGTGAATGCGGATGCAGTCGTTCTAATTTTTGCAATTCGTTATCAAACAATTTCCGTTGCTCGGCGGTAAAATTCACTTTGACTGCTTTATCTTTAATCTCTTTGATTTCAATATCATGAATATTTCCGCCTAAAGCTTCCTGGATGTTTTTCATTTCCTGCTGCAAGAAATACTCCCGTTGTTGCTGATCGATATCTACCTGTGTTTTCCTGCGAATCGAAGCTTTGATATCCAGCAATTGCACTTCATGATCGAGTAAAGTCAGCAGCTTATTCAACCGCTCTTTCACATCGTCGGTAGCAATCACCTCCTGTTTTTGTTCAGGGGTTGCATCTACGGTCGAGAAAGCAAGATTAATCAAATAATCATGGTCTTTTGATTTACGAAGCGAGTCGAATACAAATTCAGGTAAACCCATCTTTTCGTAAAGCATCTTGAGCGTTGTATCCTTAATCGTTTTCAGCTGCTCTTTCAATTCTTTATCCGATTTTGCCGGAAAGACGTCGGACAGGACGGCGAATTTTCCTTTCAAATAAGGTTCTTTAACCGTAATTTCGTCTAAGTGAATGCGATGAATGCCTAATAATAACACCGTCGTGTTTTCTTCATTCTCTTGCATCAAGTTAAGCACTCGCACCAAAACACCTACCGGAAATAAATCGTCGAACCCCGGATCATTTTCACTTGCGTCTTTTTGGCAGAAGACGCCAATAATTCCGTCCCGCTTATGAATTTCCTGAACTAATTTTAATGACTTTGAGCGTCCGACATTGATCGGAGTAGGTATCCCCGGAAGAAACATCATGTTCTTCAAGGGAAGAATAGCGTGTTCCTTTTTCAGCTCTTCGGGATCAATCGGCTTACTTTCAATTAGTATTTCCATCTGCGACGTTAAAATATCGTCCATCCAACTTTGTTTTATAAAAAATTCTGTATATTTGTAGTCAATTTTCATGCCAAAGATAAAAACAATTCTTCGGTTTACAATGTTAGTTACACTTAATAATTTTAAAATACACAGTGATGAAATTAATCGATGTAGCGGTTTTCGACTTTCCCAATGATGCGAGCATTCTGGAAAGTATTTTGCTTGCCGAAAATATCCCGTTCTTTTTGAACAGGCAATCCAACTCGTATTGCTTTCCCGGAAGCGGCGGAATTCTTTCCGTGAGTGAAAACGACAGGGAGCAAGTGGTGCAAATTATTAGAGATGCCGGATTTGAACGGTATTTGATCGATTGAACGTTTATTTTTATTTTGAGAGAATGAAACAGCCCTATTTTTATTTTTTTCCCTTTCTTTTTATTCTGTTTCTCTTATTCTCTTCGTGTGCATCCCGGCGCGATATTCTGTATTTCCAAAATTCAGATACGGCTTCGGGAATGGAATATGGAGTAAGGGATTCCGATTACCAAACAATCATTAAACCCAACGACAACCTCTATGTTACCGTTTCTGCTTTCAATCCGGATGCAGTGACGATTTTTAATTCGATTCCTTTGAATCGAAGCGGGAATGTAACAAACAACAATCAGGACTTGGCAGGTTATCTGGTTGATCAAAAAGGAAACATAAACCTGCCGCTTGTGGATGAAATTCATGTGGCCGGCTTAACCAAAATGGAAGCTACGAAACTGCTGCAAAAAGAAATTTCGAAATTCATTGCCGACCCTGTGGTTAATATTCGTATCCTGAACTATAAAATCAGCATTTTAGGTGAAGTAAACCATCCGGGTGTCTATTCGGTAACCGACGAACGAATTTCGATCCCGCAAGCCATTGCCTTGGCCGGCGATCTTACGATTTATGGCGAGCGACGCCATTTGCAATTGATACGTATGGAAAACGGAGAGAAAAAATCGTATTATTTTGATTTAACCTCTCCCGAACTTTTCTCTTCCCCTAATTATTACCTCCATCAAAACGATATCCTGTATGTAGCCCCGAATGGTACGAGAGTGAGAAGTTCTACTTTCAATCAGAATATTCCGCTTACCATATCCATCGTTACCGCAGTCCTCACACTTACTTCTTTTTTTATACGATATAAATAATTGTATTATGGAACCCGACAACCATTTTCATCCCGAATATCCCGAACAGAAAGAAACTTCAGTGATCGATATCTTTTTTCATTACCTCCGGTATTGGAAATATTTTGTACTGTCCATTGCTATTTGTTTAGGGGCGACTTATGTTTACCTCTTATCCATCAAGCCTGCATACCGGGTGTTTTCAAAAATTCTCATCAACGACGACAAAAAAGGTCAAACGATGTCAACGTTCAACGATATAGGGGTTATTATGCCTAAAAGTAACATTGACAACGAAATTGAAATTCTTAATTCCCAGACCCTCATGAAAAGCGTTGTGGATAGCCTCCGGCTGAATATCAGTTATTTCAAAGCAGGAAAACTGCGGAAACGGGAAATTTATAAAGGAACGCCGGTCTTTGTTTCTATTCCCAATATCATGGCTGCCGGATACTTTATCGTAGATTCGGCAGGTGATAATGCCGTATCGGTACGTTCCGATAAAGAAAAATTCAATCAGAAAGTCGACATCGGAGATGAATTAGTCACTCCGTGGGGAATCGCACGGTTTACAGCTAATTTTTTCAAGACGGAATCTTTCCCGATAGAAGTAGCCGTCGGATTTTCTTATCTTCCAAGAGTGGATATCAACATGACCAATAAAACATCGAGCGTTGTCGATTTATCGATCATGACGCTTACGCCCAAAAAAGGGCAGGATATCCTCAATACCTTGGTAGCCCAGTATAATAAAAGCGCCATCGACGATAAAAACTACGTTGCCAACAGCACCATTGCTTTTATAGATAACCGGCTGCGATCCGTCGCCGGAGAATTGGAAGTAGCCGAAAAAGACGTTGAAAAATACCAGAAAGAAAAAGGGATTACCGATTTACAGGCTCAAGGACAGCTGCTGCTCTCCTCTTCCAGCGAATACGGTAAGAAAATAACCGATGCGGAAATCCAGTTGGAACTTCTTAAAAATATTCAGGACTATTTAATGGATCCCGCCCATAAGGACAGCGCCATCCCGTCGAATGTGGGCATAACGGACCCGACCGTCATCTCTTTGATAACTAAATACAACGAACAGGTTTTTGCCAAGAAAAAAGCGACGGGGGGCATGTTGGAAAACCATCCCTTGCTTATCGAATACAATAATCAAGTCGCTTTAATACGCGCCGATTTGCTGCGAGGCATTGATATTTCGGAAGCCAGCGTACAATCGACGATTAAGGAACTGCACCGGCAAGACAATATGAATATGGGTAAAGCCCGCGATTTGACTACTCAAGAACGCGAATCTCGCGATCTATCCCGAACGCAAACTTTGAAGGAAGCCCTTTTCACCTATTTGTTGCAAAAAAGGGAAGATACCGAACTGTCTTTAGTAACGGTTACTCCGAATGCAAGGGTCATCGACCCGGCTTCGTACAGCACTACCGTGCCCGTACAGCCGAAAAAAAGCATTTTCCTTCTCGTTGCTTTAATTATAGGAATTGTCGTTCCGGTTAGCATCATCTATATCCTGGATTTATTCGATAACAAAGTGCATACGAAAGACGATATTACACGCGCCATCGCTGCGCCATTCCTTGGAATTATTCCTATTATAAAAGGAGACGATCCTTTTCCGGTATTGAAAATACGTTCTTTCATTGCCGAACAGTTTCAAACCGTCATCTCCAACCTGGAGTTTATCGTGGGAAGCGAAAAAAGGAAAGTAATATCCGTGACATCCTACATGAGTGGAGATGGCAAAAGCTTCTTCTCAAGAAACTTAGCGATGAGCTTGGCTACTTCCGGAAAGAAAACGCTGCTGATCGATTTGGACTTGAGAAAATCAATCATGCTGAAAACTCTCGGAACCGTCCAAACGAAAAAAGGGAGCGCGATGTTTCTCGCCGATCCAAAGGTGACGATCCATGAAATTATCGACTCATCCCATACCTTTCATAAGAATTTGGATATTATTCCCGTGCATTCTTTTCCTCCCAATCCCTCCGAATTATTAACTTCCGAGCGATTGAAACAGCTGTTCAGAACCATTAGCCGGGATTATGAATACATTATTGTGGATATGGCGCCGGTGGGATTGGTTGCGGATGTTTACAACATCAATGACCTGACCTTATCGACTGTTTTCATATTGCGGTCCGATTTTTCTTTGAAAAAGACGCTGCCTGAAATCCAGGAATTGTATAAAAATAAACGGTTGAATAACGTATGTGTTGTATTGAATGCCGTAACCGATGAAAATATTTATGGATACGGACAGGGATATTACAAAAACCATTATTACACCGACGAAAAATAACATTCAGGTTGGTCTCTTTTATTGGAATGAACTGGTATGCGGCAAAGGTGAAATATCAGACGGAACGAAAGATGAAAGCGTGGTTGGACGAGAAAACCATTGAGAATTTCATTCCTTTCCGTACGGTACTCATTGAACGAAACGGCAAAAAAATAAAAAAAGAACGGCCGATCGTTCCCGGTTTGCTGTTTATACGAACCGATTACCCCACCGCATGTACCTTGCCGGTTGAATCGAAGATCAAAATCGTTTACATGCGTAACCTCGAGAACCGCCGGATGCTTATCATTCCCGACAAGCAAATGCAAGATTTCATGTTTTTACTTGATTTTTCCGAATCAACGCTACAAATTGAGAATACCGGTTTGAAACGGGGCGATCGTGTGCGGGTAATCAAAGGTGATTTTGCCGGTATTGAAGGCGAATTGATCCGAATCAAAGGGCATAAACGGGTAGTGATACGTATGGAAGGTTTGTTTTCGTTAGCCACCACCTACATTCCAAGCGCTTATTTAGAGAAAATCGAATGATATCCTCACGAAATTCTTTCCTCATCTTTTTGCAATTTGAAAGATTTTATCTAATTTTGCATACAAATTACTAAAAATATGAGCTATCTGATAACGCCGAAAGCATATACATCGCCTTTGAATAAAATAGAGACTGAAATGGGAATTCAAAAAATCAAGGATTTTTTTCAGCAGAATCTATCGTCCGAGTTACGATTACGAAGAACAACCGCACCGTTGTTTGTACTGAAAGGAACCGGTATCAATGACGATTTAAATGGTACGGAAAGAGCAGTGACTTTTCCCATTAAGGATTTAGGGGATGCCCAGGCCGAGATCGTCCATTCCTTGGCCAAATGGAAGCGATTGATCCTATCCGATCTGGAATTTGAACCGGGCTACGGTATCTATACCGATATGAACGCTATCCGGGCGGACGAAGAGCTGGGAAATCTTCATTCGCTCTATGTCGATCAATGGGACTGGGAATTGGTTATGCACGATACCGAGCGAAACATCGGGTTCCTTAAGGATATTGTCCGTCGTATTTATGCGGCTATTCTCCGTACGGAATACTTGGTTTATGAAACGTACTCCGAATTCAAACCTCAGCTGCCTTCGGATATTTATTTCATTCATGCCGAAGAATTGCTTCAGCGGTATCCCGGATCAACGGGCAAGGAAAGAGAAGATGCGATTACGAAAGAAAAAGGAGCGGTCTTTATTACCGGCATCGGCTGTACGTTGAGTAACGGCGAGAAACACGATGGCCGGGCGCCGGATTACGACGACTGGTCAACTATTGCCAATGGATTTCCCGGATTGAACGGCGATATCCTGGTTTGGAACGACATCCTGGGGCGGGCGGTCGAGCTTTCGTCGATGGGTATTCGTGTGAACGCGGAAGTTTTGGAAAAACAGCTGATTGCTTCCGGAACAACCAGCCGAAGGGGACTCTACTTCCACCGGCGTTTATTAAACAACGAACTGCCTCAGACGATTGGAGGTGGAATCGGCCAATCGCGTTTGTGCATGTTCCTCTTGCGTAAAGCGCACATCGGTGAAATTCAGGTAAGCATCTGGCCGCAGGAAATGAGGGAGGAAGCTCAGAAACACGGAATTGCTATCATTTAGTGACGGGTAACGAGTGACGGGCGACGGGAAACTCTACTTGTCACTTGTCACCAACGAATGGGAGTCTGCCCCGTTTGAACGAGGTATTGGTTGGTCTTACTGAACGGTTTACTTCCGAAGAACCCCCGGTAAACGGAAAGAGGGGAAGGGTGCGCCGATTTCAGCACGCAATGCTTGAACGGATCGATGAATTCTCCTTTCTTTTGCGCATACGACCCCCAAAGGATAAAAACAACCTGCGCTTTTTCTTCGGCAATGCAATGAACGACCGCATCCGTAAATTCTTCCCATCCCCGATGCTGGTGTGAACCGGCTTGATGTGCCCTGACGGTTAAGGTAGCGTTAAGCAACAAAACACCCTGTTCGGCCCACCGTTCCAAATTTCCCGAAGCTTTAGGGCTGACACCCACATCGTCTTCCAGTTCTTTGTAAATATTTTGAAGCGATGGCGGCAACGCGATCCCTTCGTTTACCGAGAAACACAAGCCGTGCGCCTGCCCCGGCTCGTGGTAAGGATCCTGTCCTAAAATAACCACTTTGACCCTGTCGAAGGGCGTTTGGTCGAAAGCATTGAATATCTGGCTTCCTTTCGGATAAATTCGCTGGGTGGCATATTCTTGCCGGACAAAATCGGTCAACGTTCGAAAATAGTTTTTCTCAAACTCGTTAACCAACCGGTCTTTCCACGTCTGTTCAATCTTTACATCCATAGCTATTCTCAAATTCTCAATTCTCAATTCTCAATTCTCAATTCATTAATACCCCCAGTTAGCCGCATCCCGATAATTGCTGCTTTGCTGATACTTCACATCCTGTAACAGCGATGAATTAATGGCAATGGTGAAACTGTAATTCTGGTAAGGCCCGACCGGAACAATGGAAGCCGACATCGTCCAGCAGTGCATTTGCCGTGTAATCGAACAAGCCATATTGACAATGCGCCTGGTATCGAAATCATAGCTGGCATTAAACGACATTTTCCATGCTTTGGTCGGTGATATATTCCCGCTAAAACCCAATGTCTGGCTGAATTTATACGGATATTCCCTTGTTTGTGTATTAAAATGCTGCATATCGTAAGCTAAATTAACGGAATAATTAAAGGACAAACTCCAGGGAACGGTAAACACCAGATAGCCGTCGGGGTCGAAATCACCGGTTTTCTTCTCCGATTGGAACAGGGATTTGTGAGTGGTCGGCGTTGTGGTGTCGCTCTGATCCGTATTATCTTCATCGTCCTCCTGGTCCGATGTTTGCGAAGTGTTTTCGTCGGGTTTGGTCGTGTCGCTGCCTCCTTTCTTAAATAGCTTTTTCAACGATTCATTGCTTAGCGTATAGCTATACGAAGTGGAAGTTCCTCGAAAGCGCCCGATTCCTTTGCCGGCATTCAATCGAAGAACATTGATGGGCTGGCCGTTGGGGCCATAAAGATAAGTATCGAAAACGCCGCTCAAATTGATCGTCGATTTTAAGAATTTAAGCCGGATCGAAGCATTCAGATTAGACCATTTCAACGAGTCGGCCAAAAAATTATAGGACATTTGCAATCCTAAATTATCAATAAGGCTGACTTTACGGGCTGAATCGGTTCCGGCAATCGGGATTTTCATTTCCAGATTGTTGTCTAACGAAAAATTAAGAGCGCCCGTTTTTCCGGCGGTAGGCCCACCAAACAGCTGGCTCTGGTAAATCGAATACCGTTCGACTTTTTTCTGCATGGAATTGTCTATATAATAAATGTCTTCATACATTCCGTATTTCGGGTCGGAGAAATCGGGCGCTCCGCTAAAACTGACGGCAGGAGTCATTACATGCCTGATTTGAATCCCCTGTGTCCACTTTCCAAGAAAGGACCAGGGTTTATACATACCGTAAAGCTTGGTGTTCATGCTGAGACTTCCGTTATAGCTATAGGCTCGATAAAAACCATTCACGGTATCGATCGGAACAATTTGTTGTTTCAAATTGCTGTAGGCAAAATCGGAACGGTTGAAGTACCAATTTTCATTGTAATTAAAGGAAGTGCTTATCGTTATATATTTCAGTATATTGAAGGAGGCCGAGACCGGAATGGCATGCTTAATGCCGTTTTTCCAGTCCGTAAGCAAATTTTTCTGTAAGAACTGGCTTTCTTTCACATTAGTAATGCTGTTCCGGATGGTTCCCGTATAACTCAAATAGATTTTTTCGTACCACCGTTCGGAACCTATTTGCTCTTTTCGTTTGAACGGATAAATCGTACTCAAGGAAATGGTCATATCCGGTAAAGAAACCGATAAGGTTGAATCTTTCGATATTTGATTGATCGAAGCCGACGTGCTAATCGAAAGCGGAATAGTCGGCGCCTTATACGAATAGCTGACCGACGACGACTTCGTATTATCTGTGATCTGGTTCAATGTAACGGATGTGAAATCGTTCCGGTTATACGAGGAGGTAGAAAAATTGACGGAAGCCGAAAAGGTACCGTAAGGATTGGCTTTGGCATCCTGCGAATGGTTCCAGGTTATTTTCATATCACGCGACACGCTATAATCGGAATTATCCATTCCTTTGGTATCCTTATCGCCCGTGACGGTAACCAAATACGAAGCATTAAACTGTCCCTGGTATTTGTAGAGCTTTTTGTAGGTTGAAGCAGCGGTCAGTCCCCACGACCCTTTGGTATAAATTTGCCCGGTGAGAGCCAAATCGACATAATCGTTGATGGCGAAATAATACCCGCCATCGCGTAGCGAAAACCCCCTCGCCATTTCATCGCCGTAGGACGGCATCAATATCCCCGACGAATAGGATTTGGATACCGGAAAGAAACCAAAAGGAATAGCAATCGGCAACGGCACGTCTTCCACCACCAGATAAGCCGGGCCGGTAACAGTATTCTTTCCAGGCCGGAATTTGGCCCGGGTCAGGTTAAAATAAAAATGCGGGTGTTCGTGGTCGTCACAAGTCGTATATCTCCCGTTTTCCAAGAAAAAACAGTTATCGGGCATTTTCTTCGCAATCTCAGCAGTGACATATCCTTCGCCTTGCTGGGTGATAATGTTGCGAGTAAGCATTTTCTTGGACTTAATATTGTAGGTTACTTCTTCCATCTCCGTTTCCTGGTCATTCGTTTTAAAAGACGGATAGCCGAATTTCGCCCCGATCGAATCCAACCCAAATTTGGCATAAAGCATGCTACTGTCGGCGTCCATCCGGATGTATTCGGCATCCAAAGCGTCTTCCTTGTATTTGGAGGTCGCTTGTCCATACAAAAAAAGCATGTTTCCGTGCTCCATGTCCATGATCATCGAATCTTTGGCCGTCAAATAAACGGGAGCGTCCAACGAATTTTGATTGGTAGAATCGGTTTTGGCGGTGATGGAATCGTTCCCGGCTTTACTTGCTTCGATGGAATCGTTAAGGACAAGTTTCTGTGCATCCGGAACTACATCTTGCGATATTACTTTTTGCAGGCAAAAAGACAATAGAAACAGTACGATCCATACTTTGGGAGGAATTTTTATCATTCGGCCGATTGATTTAATCCAAAAATAATTTACACCAGTTATCGAACTTCTTCACCGAATCATCTCCATATTTCGAGAGATTCTTCCTCACTTTATCTACTGATTTCTCTTTTCCGGGATTTACCTTCGAAAAAAATTTATCTGCGAAGCAAATCAATTGTTCTTCCTGACTTTCCGGCAGCATATCGCGCTTCGGAACCGGAAGGTTATTTTTAACAATAAGCTCCAAACTCAATCCTGTGCCTGTATGCCGTTCACACACCAGCGCATGACGGGGAAACCCTTCCGCTTTCAACAGGTCGCTGCCCAGATAGCCATGACAAATGTAGGGTAATTCGCCATAACAAAAAATATCTTCGGCATGGGTGTTCAAAATACCGATGTCGTGCAACATCGCTGCTTCATAAATGAAACGCTTATCCATATTCATTTCGGGATGCATTTGAGCGATCAATAACGACTTGTCTGCTACTGAAAAACTGTGATCCAGCAAAATCCGATATAATTCGGTCTCCTCCTGATAATATTTTTTTATAATGTCTACCGGTATCATACGTTGTTTTTGCGCCACAAAGATAAAAATAATTCAAAGATTCGGATACTATATCCCTTTGCATTTCTGTAATTAAAGCAATATTTTATGAATATTTAAAAATAAACATGTAAATTTGTCTCCAAAATAACAAAAAATAATTTTTTGGCAAAGCGCAGTCACATAGTGTTTGTCATTTTACTTGACCTTTTTCTATTTTCCTTATCGGCGAATGCGTTTGTGCTCGTCATCGATCCGGGACATGGAGGAAACGATGAGGGTTCTAAAGGAAAGAAAGGAATGGAAAAAAACATCAACTTAGCTGTCGGTAAGTTGGTCGGCCAATATATTGCAAGCGAACACCCGGATGTAAAAATTGTATATACCCGCACGCAGGATGTTTTTATCGGTTTGGACGAACGCGCCGAAATTGCCAACCGGGCCAAGGCCAATCTTTTTATTTCAATACACGCCAATTCGGTAGAAGATAAAAAAAAGTATGCCTACGTCGAAGGTGCGGAAGTATATACTTTGGGTACTGCACGTAATGCGGAAAACTTTGAGGTGGCCAAAAGAGAAAATTCCGTCATGTTCCTGGAAGACAATTACGAACAAAAATACGAGGGATTCAATCCCGACTTGCCGGAATCGTATGTTATCTTTCGATTAATGCAGAACGCCTACACCGAACAAAGTAACGACTTTGCTTCGATGGTTCAAAACGAATTGGTTAAAACGGCTAACCGCGGCGATCGAGGGGTGAAACAGGCCGGATATTTAGTTCTTAGAAAATCGACCATGCCCCGCATATTGATTGAGTTGGATTTTCTCAGCAATCCGAAAGCAGAGAATTATTTATTAAGTCAGGAAGGGCAAAAAAGCTTGGCGCGTTCGATCAGCAATGCATTTACCGAATATAAAAAGGAGTTTGACCGGAAAGAAAAAAATTCAACCGGCGACAATCCCGTACAAAAACCGTCGGAAAGCCTTTCGGATAAAAAGCAGCTACCTGCACCTGCCGATTCTTTATCCCGGCAGCCGGAGCCGGCTACTCCCGTCGCGCCGGAAACGATTTATAAAATACAAATTTTGGCATCCTCTAAACAGTTACCGGCTGATTCGCCCGAGTTGAAAGGCTATAAAGCGGATTATTACGTCGAAGGAGGATATTATAAATACACCTGCGGCGAATCGGCCAGCCGGAAGGAAATAAACAAGCTGCGAAAAAAGATTGCCGCCGATTTTAAAGACGCATTTATTATCGCTTTTGAGAATGGAGTAAAAGTACCTATAAATAAATAACGTATGAAGAAGTATTTTAATAAAGAAATTATAATTGCCTTAGTAACTGTCATTAGCTTGGGTCTCCTTTATTTTGGCTTGAATTACCTGAAAGGAGCGAACATTTTTAAGCCGGCCAACCTCTATTACGTTCGAATGCCGGATGTGAGCGAACTTCAGCCGGCCAATCCGGTGTATGTGGACGGATTCAAAGTCGGCCTGGTGAGAGAGATCAATTACGATTTTCAAAAAACGGGTCAAATCGTCGTTCAAATCAGTTTAGATAAGAAAATGAGGATTGAAACCGATTCGCATATCGAGATTAAAGTAGGTCTTACTTCGGGAGCTTATCTGAATTTGGTTCTTAATAAATATGTCAGCACCTATTATCAAGCGGGCGATACAATCGACGGGGTTTCCGAAAAAGGAATTATGGAAAAAATCTCTACGGATTTATTGCCCCAGTTCACCGCTCTGTTGCCGCGGCTGGATACCATTTTGCAAGGTATCCAATTTTTAGTGAATCATCCGGCCATTTCCCTATCGCTGGAACGCCTGTCGGCTACAACTGCCAATCTGGAAACTTCGACTCGCCAATTGAATGTGCTTTTATTAGACAGTATTCCTCCGATCATGTCCAATATGCATCAAATTTCTTCCGACTTAACCTCGGTCAGCGCCCAACTCAAGCAAATGGATTTTGTTGCTACATTGAACCGCGCCGATCAAATGATTCAAAATCTCGATCAAATAACCCTGAAGCTCAAAAGTAAGGATAATTCGTTAGGACTGCTGCTCAACGACCGTACGCTCTACGATCACTTGGATACAACGATCGTAAACGCTTCCAACCTTTTACTCGATATAAAACAGAGTCCTAAACGCTATGTTCATTTCTCCGTCTTCGGCAAAAAATAGGTTTTCTTTCATCGAATAATTTCTATTTAGATTTGTTCTAAAAATAAGCCGGGATCGAATAAAAATTCGTATCCCGGTAAAAATCGTATGCTACAAAATATTTGATTTCAATTAACCGTTTGTAAAAAGAAGCCCCCCGGTGAACGGCATTTTTTATTTTGTTGAAAATGAATAAATTGCTTTTCTTATTCTAATGCTTTGTAAGACAAGTGTTAATGGATTATTAATAAAAGCAAGCAAAAACGCATTTTTTTTATAAATATTTTTTTCCAAAATTTGCACGCGAATTAATGAAATAAATGTTTTAACTAAATTTTAAAAAATAACCATCGTGGAATTAGAAAACTTGTGGAAAGAATGCTTAGACATTATTAAAGACAATGTGAATGAGAAAGCCTTTAGTACTTGGTTTAAACCGATTGTCCCCATCAAATACGAGGGGAGTGACCTTACGATTCAAGTTCCCAGTCATTTCTTTTATGAATATATTGAGGAACATTTTGCGCATCTTATTTATGCAACCCTAACACGTATTACCAATAAAAATACGACAATTTATTACCGTGTATTTGTTGATAACTCCGATGAAAAAAAGGGACATACGACTATCCAAAGCGACCGGACTATTCTTAGTGGAAACGAATTGAAAAAAACCGCTGTCCAAATAGCCAAAGCTCCGGATCTGCTTACTTCTACTCAGGAATGGTACACACACCTGAATGATCACTTGAATTTCCGGAATTTCTATGAAGGAGAGAGCAACCGGTTAGCCCGAAGGGTGGGCGAAACCATTGGCGAACAGCCGGGAAAAACGTTTAATCCTTTGTTTATTTACGGTAATACCGGTGTGGGAAAAACACACCTGTGTCACGCAATCGGGAACCTGATTCAAGAACGGCATCCCGAGAATAAAGTCATTTATATCTCATCCCATTTGTTTCAGTTGCAATTCACGGATGCGTCCCGAAACAATACCGCTAATGATTTTATTAATTTTTATCAAGGGGTTGATGCGTTAATTATTGATGATATTCAAGAATTTGTGGGAAAAGAAAAAACGCAGAATGCGTATTTCCATATTTTTAATCATCTAAAATTATTGGGAAAGCAACTGATTCTAACCTCCGATAAATTGCCTATGGATTTGCAGGGGATCGAAGAACGAATGATTACGCGTATGAAATCGGGAATGACCGCCGAATTGGGTAACCCGGATTTCGACCTGAGAAAGCAAATCCTTCATAATAGAGCTAAACTGGATGATCTGACTCTTACCGAAGAAATGATCGATTACATTGCCGAAAGGGTAACCGAACATGTACGGGATTTGGAAGGGATTATCACCTCACTCATTGCGCAGTCTGTGTTGTGCAACCGGGAAATCGATTTTGATTTGGTTCGCAGGGTGGTGGATCAATTTATCAAACCGAAAAAAACACCGGCGGTCATCTCGGATGCTATCCAGCCCACGGTAAGCAGTTTTTTTAATATCGAAATCAAAGAGATGCACTCGCAGTCGCGCAAGCAGGAAATGGTGAAAGCTCGCCAGATTGCTATGTATTTCTACAAAAAATACACGAATTATTCGTATGCCTACATCGGATATTTAGTGGGGAAGCGGGATCATGCCACCGTATTGCATGCGGTGCGTACGATTCAAGACCTTATCGAAGTCGATAAATCGTTCCGTTCGACTATGGATGAAATTGATACTTTGCTAAAAAAATAATTAATCCCTAATTTAGAATGTCATTGCGGGCTTGACCCGCAATCCCCTGATAAACCGGCAAAGTTTCAACAGGGGATCCCGCGCTTGACGCGGGATGACAGTTTCTATGATTGTTAGCATGCAAAAACAAACGGTTGAAATCCGTAATTTATCTATCGGATACCCGGCGAAGGGCAGCCAACCGCTCGTCGAAAATCTTTCGGCCGGGCTTTTCGGAGGTGAATTGACTTGCTTGTTGGGACCGAACGGGGTGGGAAAATCCACCCTGTTACGTACCCTTGCCGGTTTCCTGCCCAAGTTAGCGGGTGATATTCATATACTCGGAAAAGCAATCGATGCGTATTCCGACAAGGAACTGGCTTGCACCATAGGCGTAGTATTAACGGAGCGACCGAATGCAGGCGATCTTTCTGTTTCGGAACTGATCGGTTTGGGGCGAAGTCCCTATACCGGCTTTTGGGGACGACTGAACGCTATCGACGATAACGTCGTTAAAGACGTGATCGCCCGGGTAAAAATAGACGGATTGGCCAACCGTCCGGTGTTGACGCTAAGCGATGGCGAATGGCAAAAAATGATGATTGCCAAAACCTTAGCCCAAGAAACTCCGGTTATCTATTTGGATGAACCGACGGCTTTCCTCGACTTCCCAAGCAAAGTGGAAATTATGCGCCTGCTACTCCATTTGACCCGCACTTCGAATAAAACCGTTTTCCTCTCTACCCACGATTTGGAACTTGCCCTGCAAATCGCCGATACGCTTTGGCTGATGGACAAAAAGAACGGAATGACGATTGGAACACCCGATGAACTGCTTTTAAACGGTAGCATCGAAAAGTTTTTTCAATGCGACGGCGTGGTATTGGACAGACATACCGGATTCTTTAGAATAAACAAATCCGTATGATTCATTATTTTAATCCCGGCCACGAAATGGCTGTTCTTCATGCTTCCAAACATTATCACCCTCCGGCGCATGTTGTTAAAATGCAGAGCGATCTGGCTTTTCTTCCGGCGTGGTATGCATCCGCCGGCGATTTTGTCTTTGTGGAATCTCCGCTTCCGGACGATTTTATGCTCTCCTGCAAGCCCCTCCATCTTCAGGTAAAGCCGGTGTGTCCTGAGGATGGAGCTGCGAACAGGGAATCGCTTCAACATTCGGCGGTTGATTTATGGGGAATCTCGCCGCAGAGCATTCATTTTTTTGAAAAATGGAATAAAAAATACAACCTATCCCTTCGTGTTCCTTTGTGGAAAGACGAATATCGTTTTCTGGGAAGCCGCTTTGCTTCCAGGGAACTACTTGCGGAACTTTTGACTATCCTTCCCGAATTGGAGCCGGATATTCTTCCCTGCTTTGTTTCCAACTTAGAATCGATAGAACCATTCGTTGCCCAAAGCCGGGAGCCGCTTTTAATCAAGTCGCCTTATTCTTCGTCGGGACGGGGTTTGATTTGGTTGTCGCCGGGAAATCTGAGGCAACCGGAAAGGCAACTACTCAACGGATGGTTGAAGAAGCAAAAGCAGGTATCGATCGAAAAAGCGCTGGATAAACAGCTGGATTTTTCCATGCAATTCGAATGTACAGCCGAAGGACAAACGCAATTTCTCGGTTATTCGATGTTTCAAACCAACGCCAAAGGCGCTTATGAAAAAAGTAGCTTAGACAGTCAGGAGCGCTTGGAGCAACAAATCACCTCCTTCATCGACAGAAAGTTACTGTTGCAGACGAAGGAAACGGCACGCGCGATCATTCAAAAAGTGATTACTCCTTATTATATAGGTATCACCGGCATTGATATGCTCATTTATCAATCCGGCAACTCCTGCCATTTACATCCTTGCGTGGAAATCAATCTGCGAAAAACCATGGGGTATTTGGCTATTCGGCTAACTGAAAACTACCTGCATCCCGGTTCGCAAGGCGAATTGATGATCGGGTATAACCGCGAGCCGTTGACGACTATTCAGAAACACCGCCAACTGCAAAAGCAGTATCCGCTGATTATTGAAAACAGGCGCATCCGAAGCGGCTATTTCAGTCTCTGCCCCGTCGCAGAAGCGACGAATTACCATGCTTTCGTTGTAATTAAGATTTGAGACTATTTCAAGGCATGGATTGCTTCGAGCTATCTCCCTACCAATGACAGCGCCCTCCTCCCCTCTCCTTATGGAGAGGGGCTGGGGGTGAGGTCAATTCTCAATTTTCACCTTATAGCTCGTCACCCGCTCCCCGTCGCACGTCACTTTCACTACCAGCACCTGTTGCTTGGGCAGCCCGCTAATCTCGATAAAGTTGCTGCTGCCTTTCACCTGCTTCAGCAATTTTCCGGAGATATCGTACACCTCCACGCTCCGGATGGGCGTATCTGATTTCACGAACGCCTTTCCGCCTTGCGAATAGACGATGACCGGAGACGCTCCTGCCGCTTCCATGCCCGTGGCCGGATTGACGCCGGCATCCTGTGTGACGCTGACGGTTTTAATCATCACGCCGGGGATGCTAAGCGTGAGCAGCGCCGTTCGTTGTGCAGCATCGGGATTGGCGGTAGCCGTCACGTTCAGGAGAATATCGGGATTGTCGGCTTTGAAACCGGATACCGAAGTCGTCAACCACGACGCGCTGTTGTCGAGCGACCAGGTCGAATTGCAAACGAGCTGTAGCTGCTGCGTCCCGCCCGCCGCTCCGAAATGGAGCGACAGCGACGATACCGACAGGAAGGCCGTCACATCGACGGTACAGGGGTCGCTGACGGCGCCGTCGTAAAGGTCGTCGCCGGAATATTCCGCTGCGAAGGTATAGTTGCCTTCATCAATGGGCGATGCCACCGTAAAGGTGGCTGTGCCGTAGCGGTTCAACGTGCGTGTGCCAAGGATTGTATCGCCTTCCATGAAGGTGATCGTGCCCGTAGGGGCAGGCTTATATGCCTGCCCTTGTTGCCCCCCCTGCCCTTGTACACCAGCCCCTACGGTAGCGGTCAGGGTGATACTGTTGTTGGTATAGGTGCCGCCGGTGGCAGACAAGGTCACCGTGGACGGGCCTGTCACTGTCACCGTCAGCGTCGCGGCATTGGAAGTTGCCGAGCCTGCCGTGTTCGTGGCGATACAGCGATACTGATTGTCGTTGTCCGACGCCGGCACATTGGTCAGCGTCAACTTTGCAGAGGTAGCTCCGGAAATATTGCTCCACGTGCCGCCATTATCAGCCGACACCTGCCATTGACAGGTCGGAGCAGGATAGCCGCCGGCAGTCACGGAGAAAACGGCGTCTTGTCCCGCCTTGACAATAAGGCTTGCTGGTGCGACGACAACTTGAGCCGGGCCGAATTGTATGTTTGAAAACGGATTACCGCCCGTGTCCACAAAGGTCGCTTCCTGGCCCGCCGGGACGCCGGGTTTGGCGGCCGCGCCGTTCACGCCCGTCACGAGCACGCCGGGACCTACCTTAATGGCAGTAGAGGCAGTACTGTTATTACCACAGGATACGGCATAATACTGACCGCCGCCGCCGTTGATCGTGCCGCGGCCGCCGGTGATCTTGAGGGCGGTCCCCGCCATTATGCCGAAATCGGTGGCGCTGATCGTCAGCAAGCCGCCGCTGATCGTGACAACGCCGGCACTCGCGTTGGCTGCGGCTATTCCGCTCCCGCCGCCGCCACCAAGATAATCATGGGTGGTAATATCCACCGTGCCGCTTTTGATCGTGACGTCGCCGCCGGTATTTATCCCGTCGCCGCCCGAGTTGATCGTCAGGTTCGTGCTGCCGTCGATCGTGACGCCGCCGTTCGCGTAAATGCCGTAGCCGTCGCTCCCGCTCCCGCTGGCGGTGATGTTCAGCGTGCACGTGCCCGTGATGGTCAGGCTGCCGCTGGCGTCAATGCCTATGCCCGCGCTGGTGATATACACAGCGCCGCCGTCGATCGTGACGTCGTTGCCGGTAATTATCCCGTTACCGCCCGAGGTGATCGTCACCGTGCCGCTTTCGATCGTTACGTCTGCGGTGGTAATGATTCCGTCACCGTCCGAGGTGATCGTCAGCGCGCCGCCCGTGCCGGTGTCCTCGATCTTCAGGCTGCCGACCGCGTTGATACCATTGTCCGTCCCCGATGTAGTGATCTCCAGCGTGTGGCCGTTCAGGTCGAGGATGATGGTATTCCTGCCAACGTAGTTCAGTGTGCTGGTGACTGAAATGTCCGCCAGCAGCCGGATGGTCTGGTCGCCCGTCGCCGCGTTCGCATCCGTTACCGCCGCATCCAGCGTGGTGTATATCGTACCGGTTTCCGCGATCTCGCAGACCGGCATCGTCAGTTTCGGATAGTCGCCCGTCGGCATAAACCACACCGTGCTGAAGTCCCAGTCCGCGTCGGTAAAGGTGCTTTGCGCTTGCATAGCGGAGGTTATTTCGTTGGTCGCGCCGGTGTCGCCCTGAGGTAAGCCGATGCCATAAGCCACACCGCTGGAGTTGCTGTCATAAAAGCAGGCTGTGACCGTGCCGCTGTCAGTAAGACTAACCCCGGCCACGCTGCCGACATTGTTTCCGGTCACGGTCGCTGTGACCGCGCCGGTGTTGTAGCAGTATTGGACCGTACCGCTATTGATGCTGCTGCTGCCGTTCCCCCCGACCACGCCGCCGGCATTGGTTTCGGTCCCAGTAGCCGTGACCGTGCCGGTGTTGTAGCAATTTTGGATCGTACCGCTGCTGCTATAGCCGTTCACTCCGGCCACGCCGCCGACAGCACCGTTTCCGCTGACCGCGCCGGTGTTGCAGCAGTATTGGACTGTGCCGTTATTATATCCGGTCACGCCGCCGACATAAACGTCGCCGACATTACTGCTTCCGCTGACCGTGGCGGCGTTCCGGCAGTTTTGGATCGTGCCGTTGCTAAAGCCGGCCACGCCGCCGACATAAACGTCGCCGACATT
>Ga0123357_10000490_pt1 | contig 38350 bp, 30 predicted proteins | sample TergutEmb28metaG_FD_89873 | JGI IMG/M metagenome (GOLD analysis project Ga0123357, IMG submission 89873) | Embiratermes neotenicus P4 segment gut microbial communities from Petit-Saut dam, French Guiana - Emb289 P4 | ecosystem: Host-associated > Arthropoda: Insects > Digestive system > Gut ... | reverse complement strand
CCTACTGTATTACAAGATAATAAGTATACTACTTTTTTCGGCTACAATTGTATTTGAGATAATAGGCTATCCACTACATATAACAATATGTACTTTGTTTTAATAAAGTCCTGAACTGTTACATAATTACTTAATTATACAAAATAGTTATTTTTTGGTATATTTTTTTGAAAAAAACCATATTATCCTGATTTTATTCGATATATTGGGAGAAAAATATGGATCATTTTAGGTATAGCGGGATCTACCCGCACTTGGCAGTTACCAACGAAGGCCATTCAGAATGCGGAATTGGAACAGTAGTTTATTGGGCCGAAAAACTTTGGTTTATAACATATCCGTCCAGCGGGTACAAGGGAGATGATAATAAACTTTGGTCCATAGATAAAAACCTAAACATGATAGCTCATCCTAAAAGCGTTGGCGGTACTCATGCAAACCGAATGATCCATAAAGAATCAAACCAACTTATAATCGGTCCTTATTTTATCGACAGCCGGGGTAATGTAAGAGCTCTTGATCCTGCCAAAATACATGGCAGGTTTACAGGCGCTGGCCGGCATCTTAAAGATCCAGCAAATTTGATTTATCTCAATACAATGGAAGGCGGACTTTATGAAGTAAATGTCAATACATTGGAATTTACAGAATTACGACGAGATATGACAGAAATATGTTTAAATCCCGATATACTTCAGAATTCTGAAATTAATCTGCCCGGGACCCATGGCAAGGGCGGATATACCGCTCAGGGCCGTTTTTATTTTACAAACAATGGATCGAGCGGTGTTCTCGCTGAATGGGATGGACTTAATAATGCGCAAATGAAATCATCCTGGAAGATTGTTGACCTTCAAAGATACACTGAAGTAACCAGCCCCGGCGGCTTAACAGGAGAAAATAAAGAAACAGATCCTGTTTGGTCATTGGGATGGGATGATAAATCACCTTTTATAAATCTTCGGCAGAACAATACCTGGCATCGTTACCGTTTACCAAAAGGTAGTTATACCCAGGATGCAGATCACGGATGGTTTACCGAATGGCCGCGCATCAGGTTTCTGCAGGGATTTGGAAATTTGATGTGCGAACATGGTTTGCTCTATAAGTTTCCTGATAATTTTTCATTGGGTAATACAGGCGGAATCTGTCCAATTAGTATGCATTTAAAAATGATAGCAGACTGGGATAATTTCAATAACGAGTTCATATTTGCATGTGATGATGCGTCAATGTTTGATAATGCTATACTGGGGCGCCAACAGTCAAATGTCTGGTTCGCTACTGCAGACGATTTGAAAAAACTTGGACGTCCATCCGGATGGTGCGGGATTTATCTGAATGAAACCCTGGAAGGCGGCATACCTTCGGAACCGGTTCTATTTACCGGTTTTGATCACCATGTACTGCATATACAATCCGGACATTTTACAAAAACAAAATTTATTATAGAAGCTGACAAAGACGGATCCGGGAAATGGGAAAATATCGCAGAATTAACCGTTCCTCCTTACGGATATATACACCATTGTTTTGATCCATCGGTAAAAGCTGAATGGATTCGCTTAAGACCTTACGGGGATTTTATAAAAATGCGTGCATCCATGGATTATTTACCTGCAATACGGCCGGCAGCAGATAAATCACTTGTAGAAGGTATTTCCGTAAAATCTGATTCAAGCACCCCTGCTATGCTGCATGTAGCAGAAGATGAAAGTATGAAACTTCATTTGGTAAAAAATGGAAAGGTATTTGAAATTGACAGCAGCCTGGAACTGCATAAAATAGATGATACAGCTTTGTTAAAACATGTTGAAAACTCTGCAAGAATTAAAAATATTATTAATGTTGATGATAAATCAGTTTATATTCCGGGACCTGACGGTACAAGTTTTAGGCTACCCAAAGCAGATTCATCGTGGGCAGCGCCATACGGACGTACAATAAGGGAAGTAGTTACAGAAAGAGAACTCATTAATATCTGTGGAACAATATTTGAACTGCCCCGTCATGAATCCGGCGGGTTCCGCAGAATTAAACCTGTAACCTCACATAATTTATATATAGAAGATTTCGCTTCCTGGCGGGGGATGCTGGTTTTGGCCGGTGTTACAGGATCAGGAAAACATTGTATTTTATCAAAGAATAATGAAGCTGGAATTTGGCTTGGCAATGTGGATGACCTCTGGAATTTTGGACCACCGCGCGGTATTGGCGGCCCTTGTAAAAATACACCAATGAAGGCAAAAATACCGGGAGATCCTTACCTGATGGCCGGTTATTTAAATAAATCTGTTATCTTTTCACATGATTCAAGCGAAGAGGTAGAATTTACTTTGCTGGTAGATTTTATGGCTGATGACAAATGGAGTGTATATAATCACATTATGGTTCCGGCAGGGAAGACAATTCAATATAAGTTCCCTGACGGATACAGTGCCCACTGGATTAAGATTACCGTAAGCAAAGACTGTAGTACAACAGCGATATTTACCTACGAATAAGGAACAACAGATGCGCGGAATCAAAAAAACATTGCAAAAAGCATGGTATTTACGCGCATCATATTTAATGGTTCTGCCTGGCCTCGCCTGGTTCATATTATTCCGGTATGTACCAATGTACGGGGCAGTAATTAGTTTTAAAGATTATAACCTGAAGGCAGGAATTCTTGGCAGTCCATGGGCTGATCCATTATTTAAATATTTTACTACATTCTTCAATTCTCCATATTTTTTACAGTTAATGTTTAATACGCTGATCCTCAGCGTGGCAAAACTGGTAATAGGTATGAGTCTCGCGGTGATACTTGCTTTACTGTTGAACGAATGTACAAATAAATATTTTATGCGTGTAGTTCAAACTCTTACATATATCCCTCATTTTTTCTCCTGGATCATTGTATATGGTATTGTCCTTGTATTTCTTTCAGAAAGCGGAGGTTTAATAAACCAGATCTGGGTTAAAATGGGTTTTGGCACTATTCCTTTTCTTTCTTCCCCGGTTTATTTCCGCCAGGTTTTGGTTTTTTCAGACGTATGGAAAACAACAGGTTGGAATGCAATAATATATCTGGCAGCAATGACGGGCATAGATCCTTCACTTTATGAAGCAGCGCGTATTGATGGTGCTTCGCGTATCCGTCAGATGTGGCATATTACCTTACCGGGAATCCGACCCGTAATTGTAGTTTTATTAATACTGAGGCTTGGATCAGTTCTGGATGCAGGATTTGATCAGGTCTACGTTTTTTATAATCCTCTTGTTTACTCGGTATCTGACATAATTGATACCTGGGTATTCCGTACAGGACTGGAGCAATTGAATTTCAGCCTGGGAGCAGCTGTTGGTCTTTTTAAATCCTTAATTGGTATAATAATGATTGGAGGGTCTAATATAATTGCCAAGCGGTTGGGAGGCCAGGGTCTATGGTAAAAGGCCTGGCAGACAAAATTTTTGACACAGTAGTTTTTATACTTCTCGGATTGATTGGGGTTGGAGCTCTATTCCCTCTTTTATATGTACTTTCAGTTTCAATGACACCCATATCAGAAGTACTTAAAGGAGGTTTTTTAATAATTCCCAAAAAAATAACCTGGGCTGCATACAAAGAAATTTTAAATACACCATTGATCCCGCGATCAATGTACGTAACGGCATTCATTACAGTAGTCGGTACACTTATTTCATTATTTCTAACAGTTTTAATGGCCTATCCCTTGTCCAGGCATGAACTTCCAGGACGTTCCATAGTTGTTTTTTTGGTTGTGTTTACCATGCTTTTTAGCGGCGGAGTTATTCCAACCTATATACTTGTAAGGAACCTTGGGTTAATTAATTCAATTTGGGCAATGATTTTACCTGGCGCAATGTGGACTTTTAACGTTGTACTTGCAAAGAGTTTTCTCGAAAATCTGCCTAATGAACTAATAGAAGCATCACGTATCGATGGTGCAGGAGAAAGTATTATCTTGATACGGATAGTACTACCCCTTTCTCTGCCAATGATCATGACTATAGGTCTTTACTTCGCTGTAGGGCAGTGGAATTTGTTTTTTGCCGGAATTATGTATATTACAAAACCCAATCTGTATCCATTACAGGTAATAATCAGGCAGATTTTAATGCAATCACAAAATTTAGCAAATAACCCTGATGTTATTATTCCTACCCGTACAATGCAGATGGCAGCTATCATTGTAGCCAGTGTTCCCATGCTCCTGGTGTACCCTTTTATACAGAAGTATTTTACAAAGGGGATTTTTTTGGGGGCAATCAAATAATTTTATGGAGGTATTAAGATGAAAGGGAAAGCAAGTATTACAGTTGCTGTTCTATTGGTTTTGGCATTGTATTTTACAGGATTCATTTATGCCGGAGGAATTCAGTCAACCTCACCGGCAACGAGTCAGGGGCCAATCGCAATTGAAATTTTTGAAGGTATAAGTGTAATCTTACCTTCTCCTGCTCAAGATCCTATATTACAGGGATTACAAAGCAAACTGGGCATAACACTCAATATGAATACGACACTTGGGGGGAATGATTATAGGAATCAATTAAATATTCGAATAGCAGGAAATGATATGCCTGATGTCGCATGGATGATTAACAGAACCGATTTAGTCAAGAATGCTAAAGACGGGACAATATTGGAACTTACACCATACTTAAGCAGACTTGGACAGGTAACAAGTTATCTTGGCGCGGATTACATGGCAGCCGGACTTGTTGATGGAAAGTTGTTTGCCATCTGCAAAGCTCCAAATATTCCCTACAGTACTTATATTATCCGTAAAGATTGGCTTGATGCACTGAATCTCAAGGTACCGCAGACAATGCAAGAATTCAAAGATACTGCTGTTAAATTTGCCAATGAAGATCCTGATCATAATGGTGTAAAGGATACTATTGGAATTTCCGGTGGAACCTGGAATGCATTTCAATACATATTTGGCGGTTATGGTATAGGAGCTCCGGGGCAGTATTATGTTAAAAATAATACCTTGATCAATGCCTTGTTCGAACCTGACATGCCTGTTGCACTTGGTGAAATAAAAGCATTAATTGATACAGGATGTGTTGATCCGGAATTATTTACTGTAACTGACAGTAACCTAAGACTTGAAAAAGCATGGCAAGGAAAAATAGGAATCCTATATGATCAATGGGTTAATGTTTCCAAGAATATTGGTCCAATCAAGGAAGTAAATCCAAATGCTAACTGGATACAGATTGCTATTCCTCAAGGTCCGAAAGGCAATTATGATAGTTCAGCTTCATATTATACATCAGGGCTTTTAAGTTTCGGTGCACATCTTGCCAAGGATGAAGCAAAACTTAATAAAGTAATAGATTTATTCAATTATGTTGCTTCACCTGAAGGATTACGTCTTGTCAGTTATGGCATTGAGGGAGTGCATTACAATGTTGAAAACGGAAAAATAGTAACTACACCGAGAAGGACAGCAGAAGGTGGTTATTTTTGGGCTTATCAGTTTGTGGGACGTGATGAAATGGAATATTTACCTACATCTTTTGTTGGATGGGATAATGAAATCAAGTTTGCAAATGATCAGCCTCGTTTACGTAATCTGGAAGCATTTTTCCTACCACCGGATGGGTATAATAAAGCAGATATGGACAGGTATATATCAGATGAATTGGTAAAATTTATTTATGGACGCCGCCCTATAGCTGAATATCCTCAGTTTCTTAACGAACTGGAAACTATGTTTAAGGACAGTGTTTATATGCAAACCTATGTGGAGCAGGCTAAGTCCTTTGGTTTCATTAAATAAGACCTAAACAAAAGAATATAGTTACAGTTTATTTTTTTTAATATAACCGGTGCGTTTCTTTACAAGGAACCACCGGCTTCATATTTGGGAGGATGAAGTAACGTTTAATGAACGAAACCAGAATTTTGCGTGTTATGGCCATTGATGATGATGCTCCTGTCAGGGCAAGCCTTAAGCAGTTTGACTGGAAAAGTGTTAATGCGGAATGGGTAGATGAAGCCAATAACGGTCAGGACGGATTAAATAAATGCAGAGAACTGCGCCCAGATGTTGTTTTTCTTGATATAGTAATGCCCATTATGGACGGATTAACAATGCTTTCGTATTTACGTGATGAATTACCCCATGTTTATGTTATTATTCTGACCTGTCATCAGGATTACTCATACATGCGTAAGGCTATGCAATTAGGCGCAAATGATTATATTCTAAAAATAAATATAGATAATAACGAATTATTTAGAGTAATGAAAAATCTTGATCAAAGAATAAGACTTATGTGGGATGGGCAAGATAATGATGATATAAGGAAACTTTTATCCAGATCCGCAGCTTTTCAACAATGGTGGCAATTCAACAATACCCATTATGTCCCATTTACCGGATCTGCCAAAGTTTTAATATTAGTTTTAAAAAAAAGTATCCTGGCTTCAGAAGCATTCTTTATTGTAAATGGACCGGAACGGGAACTTTATCCAAAAATATGGTATATTCTGGATATGACTAAACTGGTCTTGTTTTTCCCGCCGGATATTTCAGAGGACTGTTTTTATAAATATGCAGCTCAGTTGGCAGCTTTAAATATTGAATTAATGCCAAAAATTATTACAGGCGGAATTGTCAATGAAAATTCTGACCTTCATAAAACTTTGACAGATATTTTAACATTGATAAAATTACTATTTTATAAACAACCCGGAGAAATTTTGGAATCATCAAATGATAAATTTTCAGATTTGTCACAGCAAGAAGAGAAAAATCTAATGGCCCATTGGAAAAATTATCCTTTGCAAGGGCGCTTTGAAGATTTCCTGCAAGGGTTTTTTAAAGATTGGGCACAAAAACAGCAAATTGATCCACAGCAACTTAAACGAATCATTGTCTCACTTTATATAGATTGGGTAGGTGACGCACAAAGTCTTACAGAACAGGCGATTATTGAATTTTTCCAGACTGAAGCTTTTTCTTTGGATGAACTGATTGAAAGTACAATAGAATGTCTTTGTTCAGGTGAATTGGCTCAAAATTTACTCAGATGGGAAATACGAACAGCTTTGAAATTCATTAATAATTCTTATAAAGAAAATATCTATCTTGCAGACGTGGCAATGCCTTCAGGCCTAAGTCCAAATTACCTAAATTATTTGTTTCAAAAATATTTTAACGTCACTGTTAATGAATATATATTACGTTTCCGTATTGATAAAGCAAAAGAATTATTGAGAAGTTCTACCGAAAAAATATATGAAATCGCTGAACGCATAGGTATTCCCAATTACCGGTATTTTTCTTCCTTGTTTAAAGAACAAACCGGGCTAACGCCAAAAGCTTATCAAAAAAGTTGTATGGGAAAATCAAATCATGTATAAAGGAATAAAATTCATCAGAGATTGGAGTATGTCAGCGCGTCAGTTCCTGATATTTTTATTCTTTGCATTTTTGATTTTTTCTATTTTACAAGTCAGAACCATTATAAACACGGCTCATACCATAAAACAAAGTGAATTGAATCGTTACCAAAGCACAGCCGAAGATGCTTCGCGCTACCTTGATCATTTAATGGAAAGCATCAATGGAGTACTTATTTCGCAGAGTGCCAATTGGAGTGTTTTCCTGCCGGGACGGGAAGATGAAGCTCTGGATCTGCTGAGAAAATACAACGATTACGGAGTATTAGGTATAAAGGTAATGTATTTTTGCCGCAGTGATGGAACAATACTCTGTGGAAAACAAGTACTTTTTGATATCTTTGGTAATCCTTATATTAATAAGTTCTATGATGAAATGAAGATATATACATATGGGATCAGGTATACAGACCCCTATTATACTTATTTTTCACAAAATGCTATTTCTGCCTGTTCGATTGTCAGGGATTCCGGAGGTAATTCACTAGGTGTATTGATTGCTGAATGCAGCATTGACACACTTCAAAAAGCGCTAAATGTTTACCTGGCAACTAATGAATACAGCTATGTTTTATTAACACCCAAAGGAAACATTATTACATATTATGCCAATAAACTTTTTTTACCCACAATTGCCCATACCTGGCCGCCGAAACTTACATCAGAGATAATGGAAACTATTACAGCAGCAGATGCAGGATTTATAAATTATAAGGATGGAATACTGATTTTTAGTTCATTTAATAATAAATTCGGATGGCATCTGGCGGCTCTCATCAATACAAATCCATTGAATGCGTCTATAAATGCATTATACAGGAATATGGTATTGGAATTATTGGGATATTTTATAATATTGGCTCTGACATCTTTTGGCCTGACAATATGGCTAATGCGCCCAATCAGAAAAATAGTATTGAGGATGCGTTCAATTAATAATATATCAGATCTTTCTGAAATAGAAGAAAGCCAAGCCGGTGAAGTCGGGAAATTGATTGATAGCTACAATTTTATGATGCGCAGTATTACCCAGTTAAAAAATGACTGCCAGTCATATGAGTTAAAAATGTTACGGAGCCAAATTGGGCCGCATTTCTTATACAATACCCTTTCCTGTATAAGTTTAATGGCCAAGCAGCAACGAATTGATGATGTACAATCAATGATACGTTCGTTAATCAATCTTCTGTCATTTAGTTTTGACCGGCATGATGAATTTGTATCCTTAAATTCAGAAATTAAAAGTGTAGAAAATTATATTGATATTCAAAAAATGCGTCTGGACATGAATTTTTCTTTTATAGTTGATGAAGATCAAAAATCTATTGATTGTTTTATTCCAAAATTAACTTTACAGCCAATTGTAGAAAATGCTATTCTGCATGGTGTTTTACCAAAAACAACCTCAAATAAAAAAATTTATCTCCGTACTAAATGTTATGGAGCATTACTTGTAATAATGATTGTCGATAATGGCATTGGTATGTCTGACAAAACAATCAAAAATGTAATGGAAACAGAAGATAGTATAATGGATAGGGATAAATTTTCAGGAATAGGAATATATAATGTAGATAAGCGTATAAAGCTATATTATGGTAATAATTACGGAATAAAGATTAAAAGCCGTCCTAATATTGGTACCATTGTTCGTTTATCATTGCCTATATAAGGTTAATCGGAACCATATTTACAAAACACAATATTTCAGTTATAAGCAGATTAATATGCCGTCAATCACAATCAAAGATGTGGCCAGAGACGCGGGAGTTTCGGTTGGCACTGCGTCCATGGTGCTGAATAAAAAGGGCAAGGTTAAGGACAGCACCCGCGAAAAAGTCATGGCCGCGGTCAGTAAACTCAATTTCCATCCCAACAAGTACGCGCGTTTTCTTGTGAACAGGCAGACAAAAACCATCGGGCTCATTATTACTGATATAGCCAATCCGTTCTTCGGTACGATTATTGATTATGTCCAGGAGGAACTTGCCCTAAACGATTATGATTTAATGCTTGGTATTACAAAGGGGAATATCGAGAAGGAACAGCAGTTTATTAACAAATTCCTGGAAATGCAGGTTGACGGGGTGCTTCTGGTGCCGTCGCATAAACAGGCGCCCAATACGCCGCACCTGGAAAATTTAAAAAGCCGGAATATCCCCTTTTGTTTTATTACAGCGTACTATACAAATGTAAACGCACCCTGTGTTATGACCGATCTGTCGGAAGGGTCCTATATGCTGGCGAAGCATCTTCTTAATACCGGCCACCGCAAAATTATTTATATCGTCGCCAACAGAAACATTCCGGTTTCAAACCTAAGGGTCGAGGGATTCTTAAGGGCTTACAAGGAATCGGGATTTTCGTATACATCCGACAGTATAGTAATCAGCGAGCCGAGTTTTGGGGGCGGTTATGACGCTGCCGCAAAATATAAAAAAGGAAACCTGCCGGACGCGATCATGACAATGAACGACATAATGGCCATGGGTGTATTGCAGTATTTAAAAAAGGAAAAAATAAAAGTACCCGGCGATGTCTCGGTCGCGGGTTACGATGATTTGATTTACTCGTCAATTCTGGAGACTCCGCTGACAACTGTCATGCAGCCCATGGAGCCGATGTGCCGCAAGGCTGTTGAGCTGCTGCTTAAAAAAATAGAGTCCCCGGATCAGGTAAACGAAAGGATCCTGCTGCAGCCGGAACTGATCATCCGCGGTTCAACAGCGGTCCGCAAGGGCAGCGGTAAATAGCGTCTGCCAATGGCAAATAGCGTATTTGCAAAGGCAGTTACTTAACAGCAAATGGCTTCCGTTAGGCGGGGCAGCCTGGCCTACCCAGCCATCTGCACCAGCCCCGACATTGCCAGCGCTATCAGCACAAAAACAAAAAGCGAGACTCCGGTATAGAACCAGTCCTTTCTCTTGGCAAGCAGATAAATTGCAGGTATTAGGGACCATAATGTAACACTGCACCCAATCGTAATTCCCAGCAAACCAAAACCGTCCGGAGTAAAAAAATTCTTTATGAACAGCGGCCAGAAGTCACCTGTTTTAAAAGGCGTGCCGGCCGCGGCCCAGATATCAACAGCCTTTTTGCCGTCAAACATCGCGCGAAAAACCAGGTTAGGATTCAGAATATTCTTTGATGGGAAAAGCAGTATAAGCACGGGAGCTATAAGGGCGATTATGCAGACTGTAATAGAAATCCAGTGAACCATAATGCCGTACCATACCTGGTAGTCATCAACGATGTTATTTTTAAGTTCATTGTTTTTCATGAGCGGAACCTCCGGCTTTGGCTGTATTTTGTGTAAACAAAATAATTACTATATCAACAGCCATTACAATACAGAAGAAAATAATTGAAACGGAGCCGGGCACCTTTTGCATGGCGCCGAGTTTGGCAAGGCCGTCAGTTATAAGTCCAAAACTGGTAAAAACCATTATGCCGATAAGGATAATCCGGATTACCGTGACCTTGGCTTTAACCATAACCAGCGCGCCGACATAACCGCCGACAACCTGGCCGCTTAGCCACGGCAGCACAAAGAGAGGTATAATGGCGCCGGCCAGCATATAGGGCCAGACCGCCACGCAATCCACCATTCCCAAAATTATACTGCTGTTGGCTGCCGCGACTTTTAACGGCACTCCAAGGACCAGATTCTGGACAGGCGTGATCGCCCAGCCTGCGCCCATTCCAAAAAACCCGCCGATAAAACCGATTAACAAAACACAACCCATGCCGGGCAGTATGCGGGTAATTTTAAAAGTATAGGTTTTGCCGTCGGACTCTTCGAAATATGTGTGATCCAGTTTTAACCATTTGGTAATTACGTCCACATTTTTGATATCCGGCCAATCCATATTCTTGCCGCCGAAGAATAAAAACAGCGCCACTCCTATAAGGAGGACACCAAGAAGCATCCTGGTTACTCCGTCGCCTGCAGCACCGAACATGTTCGCAAGGTAGATCGCGCACTGCGCGCCGAACAGCGCTCCAATACCCTGACTGACACACAGCGTCGCGCACATTTTATAATGCCCGATGCCCTTCTTCATAAAGATGCCTGTGGAAATAATTCCGCCGAACATCGCGAAGATAAGTCCGGTAGCCCGGATTACAACACTGTCAATCGGTGTAAACACCATCATTACCGGTGTAAAAATTACGCTGCCGCCGATGCCGGCAAGAACGGAAACAATGGCCAGCGCGAAACTGATTAAAAAAAACGCGAGCAGCCACAAAAAAATTGTGTTGTCTCCCATCTCACCCGGCGCGGGAGTTCCCGCCAGATACGAAATAATTGACAGCCCTATATATGAAATTACAACGGCCCCGCCCATGATCAAAAGTTCCAGCCACGGCGGCCGGAATAACTTTGCTTTTGAAATGCTCAATGTATCACCCTTTTTTGTTACACGGCAGAAATTTCCAGCATAAATGCACCCTGCCGCGGAACATAAAAAGTTTAACTTATCAGTGAAAGTTTTTCAACTGCCCGATGGATATTTGCCCGATGGATATTTGCAGCTCACCGAATATTAACCGCTGGCTGTATGCCAGCAGAATAGTGCGGCTATTAATTTATATCACGCAAAAATTTTTCTGCAAGCAATTCATTATTGCGGCCTTTGTCGGTTCGTATCCGGTCAATTACACGCATTGCCACAGGTCCTCCGGAGGTTGCGGATTTATTAAGATGATCAATATCGGTCAGCCCGGATCTCCACAGCAGAAGAATTCTGCTCAAAGCCGCTGTAACGCCGGCATATCCGGGATCCGCCGCAAGGTTTTTGGTTTCGCCCGGATCGTTTATGCGATCAAAAAGCCGGAACACATTATCGAAGTAATAATGTTCGAGTTTCCATTTTTCTGTAACAAGGGCCAGAGAGCCGTAGAGCGAAGCAGCGGCAAAATGCCTTGGCAAATCTTTGCCGTCAGCAAGGGGCGTAAAAAGATCAAAACCGTTGGCATTATCAAAGATCCCTCCGCCGGCCGCGGTAATAGTCGGAGCAAGATCAACATGGGAAGCGAATCCGCAATTTTGATTTTGAGGAAGAACACCTGGCAGGCTCATGATAAAGGGGACACGTAAACTTTGATCGTAATAATTATGCTTGTCATTGAAACCGTGATCAAAAAGCTGCAGCCCGTGGTCGGAAGTAAAAATTACCAGTGTATTTTTGCGCAGTCCCGACGAATCCAGATAATCGATGAGCCGGCCCACAAGGGAATCAATGTAGGCAGCGGACCGGTAATACAGTTCGCGGTACGAAACCATTTCATCAATACTTAATAGATCGGCTATGTTACCCTGGGCTTCGTGGACATTGTCGGGGAATATTTCATTTTTTTGATTATTATTGGGCAGTCCGCAGAACTGTTTTAATGAATTGGGCAAAGTCTCCCATTCACCGGAGCCAAACAAAGGCGCAGGAATTTTATTCCTGAATATATCGTCTGTCATCCATCTTCCGGGCGGATCAATGGGGGAATGCGGACTTAACAGTGAACAAAACGCGAAAAATGGATTGTTATTTTTTTTAAGTTCTTCAAGGGACTCGATTGTTTTATCCACAATGAGCGACTCAAGACAGTATTCCTCGGGGACCGGGTTTGGATGGGATGATGAACGGCTGTACCCATGCAGTGCCATCTGCCGCGCAAAGATATCATCGCCTTTGGAATTTTTTTCGCCTTTGGTAATTAACTTTATTTCAAAAGAATCCGGTATGGGGCCAAAATGCGTTTTCCCGGCCATTAACGTAGAATACCCGGAATTTTTAAGTGTATCTGTAAAAAACAAAAGATCATCCCGGCGTTCCAGGCCGTTCTCCGTGCAGCCGTGAAGCGGAGCATGGAGTCCGGTCATCATTGAACAGCGCGCCGGCATACAAACCGGCGCACAGGAATGCGCCTGGCTGAACAGCACGCCGCTTTTTGCCAGACTGTCCAGATTGGGTGAATACGCAAAAGGCGAACCCATGCAGGAGAGTGAATCTGTCCGCTGGGAATCGGAAGTTATGAGCAATATATTGTACCTGTTTTTGTACCCTGCGGACATTTTAATTCTCCTATTATTTCATCGTCTTGGTAAGATACCTGTCATACGCGGTCTGCTCTGACTTTAAAAGATCGGGCAGCCCCATCGTATTGACTGTCGCCACATAAGCGTCCCAGCGGCTTAGAGGTTCTGCGCCGGTGATAAACTTAAGGGTCATTTCATCAACATAGGTGTTAATTTCTGACAGAACTTTGGTGCGCAGATTCTGTTCCGACATATTGAGCTGATAGGGCGGAATATTCAGGACTGTATCAACATTGGGATCATCTGCCCAGAGGAAACGCGAGGCCAGAGAAGCGGGGCTGATCAGCAGATTCGCATGGCATATTGTATCCAGAATAACATACTTGGGTGCAAAATGCATTTTATAAATATAGCTTGCCTCTTCTGTACCGAATTTTGGATTATGAAGCATCAGGTCATTATAAACTTTTTTACCGTCAATGACATTGTAGTTAAGCCCTTCAACTCCCCAGTTCATCAGATCAATGCCGTCCGGGGTCCAGCCGTAGTTAAGCCAGCGGAGGGCGGCTTCCTGATTCTTGCTGCTGGAGGCAATGACTGCCATGCGGGTATCCTTGCCTGTCAGCGGCCATATGTCTACGTCATTGTGGTGGAGCTGCTGTCCGGGAGTTACGCGCGGATAGGGAGCAGATGTAACTTTATAACCCAAAGTATCACCGCGGTTGTAATTGGCAACGATGGGGCCGATCTGCATGCCGATTTTGCGGGCATCAAATAGCGCGTTAGCCTGGTTAACATCAAGGCTGGTAAAATCCTTGGAAATATAACCGGCGGCATACCAGCGGTTCATCATTTCGAGGTATTGCCTGAATCCCGGCTGCACCTGCCCAAACTGCAGTTTCCCGCTTAAGTCCTTGTAAAGGCCGGGAATCACGTCAAAAGCGCCGACAAACATTTTTATGTAACCGTTGCGCGAAGGCATAAAGGGCACAATGCCGGCCGCGGCCATTTTTGGGAACATCGCGTCATAATCAGATATTAATTTGGGAATATCAGAATTGATTTGGTCCAATATATCCTGCCGCAGAACTACTCTTGTAAAGGGCGGGTCTCCCATCGGCTTATACGCGTAGACAGCGCAAATTTTTCCTGCGTCATCGCTTACTTCCCTGTAGAATTCCGGATCATCCTTAATGAACTTCATATAGTCCGGAGCATACTGCGGAATAAGGTTTGTCAAATCCGTGAACAGACCGTCATAAAGCCCCTGGAACTCGCCGCCTTTGTAGTAGTCTGCGCATGCGATTATGTCGGGCAGATCACCTGACGCCATAAGCAGATTGAACTGCTCACGTTCCATTCCGGAAGCCGGATGAATCCATTGAATCTTTATACCAGTGCGTTTTTCCATTTCCTGGTAAGCTGTATTTTCAGCATAGGATTGAATAAACTTCGAAGCAGCCGCATTCAAAATAGTCCAATAACGCAGGGTAATCGAACCGTCAGTAGTAATGGGATAACCGGAAGCTGTCATCCCTGCCGGCCGTGACGCTGCGGTTGAACCGCCTGCACTTTGGGCTCCGCCCGAAGCAAAAATCATTGACGCCGCAAGAAGCAGCATCAACACTAAACCAATTCTCTTCATAAAAACTCCTATAACACGGTTTATTCCGCCTTTAGAATTGACGGACCGCATAAAAATATAAACAGGAAACAACGTTTCCCAATAAAGCCTATTCCTTAAGCGAACCAAGCATAACGCCGGTCATAAAATAACGCTGCGCAAACGGATACGCGACCAAAATCGGCACTGTAGAAATAATTATGGTTGCGTATTTTATTATTTCATCCAGAAAGAAAACATTGGCGTCCGGATTTACGTTTCCGGATACCGAGTTGGCGATTAAGATTTCCCTTAAAAAAAGAGAAAGCGGGTACTTGCCCCTGTCCTGTATATAAATCATCGCGTTAAACCAGGAGTTCCAGTGGCCTACAGCGTAAAAAAGCGCCATTACAGCCATTGTGGCTTTGGCGACAGGTAGGAATATTCTGAACAGGATTACCAAATCGTTTGCCCCGTCAATTTTGGCGGATTCACCAAGACTGTTGGGAATTGCCTGGAAGCTTGTCTTCATCACAATGAGGTTCCATGTGGCAATGGCGCCCGGAAGTACTATGGCTAACCGGGAATTGTAAAGGCCAAGAGCACGGACCAGAAGGTAACTGGGTATTAAGCCTCCGGAAAAATACATGGTAAAGACTATACCGACAGTAATGGTACGCTTGAACATATAATTGGGACGGGAAAGTGCATAAGCGCCCAGACTGGAACACAGCATGTTTACCAGCGTCCCGATTATTACATAATAAATGGTATTGAAATAACCTGTATAAATATTCCTGTTGCTAAAAACTATCTGGTATCCCTTGAGCGAAATTCCCTGAGGTTTAAGCAGTACGCCGGTATGAACCATAAGTTTTAACGGATCGCTTATGGAAGCAAAGAAAACATGAATCATCGGATACAGACATATCAGGGCCAGGAACCCGGTAATTACATATATAAAAACTATAAAAATCCTGTCGCCGCCTGTTAACTTTTCAGTCACGCAATACTCCTTTTTACTACCGCTTCTTCTTACCAGAGACTTTCATTAATGGTTCTTCTGGCTATTTGATTCGCAAGAACCAGAATAGTAAGGTTTACAATTGAATTAAAAATTCCTACAGCGGAACCAAAACTGTAATCCATCTGAATAAGCCCGCGCCGGTAAACATAGGAAGAAATAACATCAGATGTATCATAAATAAGCGGACTGTAAAGAAGAATAATTTTTTCAAATCCCTGGGTCAGAATATTTCCCAGGCGCATAATAAGCTGGACTATAATAACAGGTACAAGGCTTGGAAATGAAATATGGATCATGCGCTGAATCCGGGTAGCCCCGTCAATGGAAGCTGCTTCGTAAAGGCTCAGGTCAACAGTACTCAGCGTTGCAAGATAAATAATGCTGCCCCACCCAATCGTCTGCCATACGCCGCTGGCTGTAAAAATGGTCCTGAACAGTTCTTCCCTGGCCAGCAGATTTGAACGCTCAACTCCGAACATAGCCAAAAAATCGTTAAAAATACCGTCGGTGCGGCAAAAGGTCTGGAGCAAACCGCAAATGACAACCAATGAAATAAAATGCGGCATATAACTGATGGTTTGTACCGCTTTTTTATAGTATTTATGGTTTATTTCGTTAATAAACAGCGCAAGGATTATGGGCGCGGGAAAACCAAAAATTATCTGGTAAACATTGAGCAGTATTGTATTTCTGATCAGGCGCAATACATACGGACCGCTGAAAAAATCCATAAAATTCCTTAGGCCTATCCATTGGCTTTTTAAAAAGCCCAGGGCAGGTTTATAATCCTGGAACGCAATAACTGCGCCGCCCATGGGTATGTAATGGAAAATTACATAAAAACCTACCACAGGGATAAGCATCAGGTAGATATATTTATTATTCCGGTAATTTATTACCCATCGCTGAAAAAAAGATTCATTCTCTGTCATTGGCAGCCGTCCTTTCAATAATCCTGTCTTTGGTCCAGTTTTTTTCGTACCAGCAGCATGTTTCAAAAGTATCCCCGATGCTTTCCATTTTGGCGAGCATGGCCTTTCGCAGCCCTGTTTTTAATCTGGCAAAGGCCGGGTCATTTGCCAGGTTTTTAATCTGATACGGATCGTTTTTATTGTCAAACAATAATTCGGATTTGTCAGAAAGATATTGGGCATAGGTATACTGTTTGGTGCGCCAGGCGCGCCACTCGTAGCCGTCTTCGAATATTGCGGTGGCTCCGGTGCCCATCATAAGCGCGCCGTCAGGTTCTGCTGCGCCGGGTGCTGCAGCGCCCGGTTTGCGCATTATAGCGCCGCTCAGATCGGCGCCCTCAGATTCGGCAGGTACCGGTAAATCCATCATCGACAAAAGAGTCGGCATTATATCAACGGTATTGAGACAGACATCGGAAGCGCCGCCTTCTTCAAGAACGCCGTTATACCTGACAAGGAAGGGAACCCGAACCGCTTCTTCGTAGAAAATGTTTTTTGCCCTGCGGCCGTGCGCGCCGAACAGCTCGCCGTGATCAGATGTAAATAAAATTATTGAATTGTCGTAAAGCTTTAGTCTTTTGATTTCGTCCATGAGCCGGCCGATGTTGTAATCAAGGTTGGCGGTCATCGCGTAATAAACGCGTATCCATGACAGCAAGTCCCTGCGTTCCTTTTCGTTTAATTTGGCCCAGTTATCCGCGTAGGGATCGTTTTGCGGCAGGTAGTTTTTGGGAAGGTTAAAAACAATATTGTTAAACAGTTCCAGGTATTTGCCGGGTACGTTCTCGTGAACCCAGGGATCATGGGGCGTGCCAAGAGAAAGGAAAAGGGCAAAGGGCTTTTTGGCGGCGGAGAGCCTTTCAAGCTGCGCGATTGCCATATCAGTCTGAACATCCGGTTCATAACCTTTTGCATAAATTTTTTTCGGAGTATCAAGGTGGTAATATGCGGCCGCGCCGTAGTAATTATGATGAAAATTATAGTGGGCGAAGTATCCGTCAAAGCCAAGACGGTCCGGGCCGGGCGGAACAAATGAATTTGCCGGATCATAATGATTGCCAAGCTGCGCGGCCCACATATGCCACTTGCCGATATAGGCGCTCTCGTAACCGCCTTCGTTTAATATATGCGCAAAGCAGTGTTTGTGATGCCCTGGGTTGAGGCGGATCTCGTTAATCACCATGCCGGTGCTTGTCGTGTATTTACCTGTAAACAGACTTGCCCTGTACGGAGCGCAGACCGGATGGCCGGATACGGCGTTGCACAGGTCAAAGCTCTCCCTCCTGAACCTGTCGATGCACGGCGTTTTAGCGGCAGCGTCTCCTGTATAACCGCAGCTTGAATAACGGAGCTGATCGGCGAAGACATAGATCAAATTGGGTTTTTGCATATTGGCTTCCTGTTATTTATAATCACGCCACTTGGGCAAGACATTATGGGTTTGGGCCCAGCCGTACCAGCGGCTGCCAAGATCCTGTATAATATCGGGAAAAGAGGCGGCGATATTATTGAGTTCACAGGGGTCATCGTCCAGATTATATAATTCCCAAAGGCCTGTGTCGTATTTATGCAGAGCCTTGTACTGTCCGTGCCGGGCGCTGCAGTTTTCTTCATGTTCCCAAAAAAGATAACGGTCAATATTGCGTACACCAGTTTGGAAAAGAGGCCCAAGACTTAATCCCTCAAGCGGCGGGATTTGATTCCCGTGGTATTTTGCAGGATAATTTGCCCCGGAAACTTCCAGAATTGTAGGCATAATGTCGATGAGATGGCCGGTTTCCCTGACAAGACCGTGATATTTGATGCCGTCCGGCCAATGGGCAATTAGCGGCGTGGCAATTCCGCCCTCATGCACATAATGCTTGAACATCCTGAAAGGCGTATTGGACGCGTTGGCCCAGGCGCGGCCGTAGGAGATCATCAGACCGTGCTCCCTGCCTAAATCTGCCTGATTGATCAATTCTTTTGCGCCGGCTCCAAGCTCACCGCCTTCCGCGCACGCGCCGTTGTCGGACAGGAAAAGGATCAAGGTATTATCAAAAGAATTTTTTTCTTTAAGGAATTTGACCAGCCGCCCTACATTCCAGTCCATTCTTTCGATCTGCGCGGCGTAAACTGCCATACGCAGATCCATTTCGTCCTTTTTTTCTTTATCAAGATCGTCCCAGGCCCTTACTTCCGGATCGCGCGGAGACAGGGGGCAATCTTTTGAGATTATACCCAATTCGATCATTTTTTGACGGCGCTGTCTGCGCAGTTCATCCCAGCCGCACAAATATTTGCCGCGGTATTTTTTTACGATTTCCTCCGGCGCCTGCAGCGGCCAGTGAGGGGCGTTAAAGGCGAGGTATAAAAAGAAAGGATTGTCATCGTTTTTTTCCCGGATAAATTTTATGCCGTAATCGGTAAACGCGTCTGTAGTATAGTATGAAGGTTCATCGCATCCGATATGATCATGATTAAGCGAAAGGCGCTGCGGGCCAGAGGGTTTAAAATAATTTGTAGCGCCTGCCAGAATTCCGTAGAATCTCTCAAATCCCCTTTCGTTGGGAAGCTGATCGTACTCGTGCTGCCCAAGGTGCCATTTGCCGGAGATATAGGTATGATACCCGCTGTCGCGCAGAGCTTCGGCGTTTGTTACGCAGTTATGGTTTAAGAATCCCCGGTAGCCAAAAAGCTGCCTGTCAAAACCGGCTTTATCCATCGGCGGATTTGTCATGTGCCCAATACCTGCCTGGTGCGGGAAAAGCCCTGTCATAAGACAGGCCCGCGAAGGACAGCAGCGTGCTATATTGTAAAAATTGGTATGCGCCTGCCCGCCTGAGGCAAGGGCGTTTATATTGGGAGTGTTTATCTCGCTGCCAAAACAGCCAAGATCCGAATATCCCATATCATCGACCAGAATCAAAACTATATTGGGCCGCGGCAAACTGGAATGTGACAAATTGGAATTTGACAAAATACACCTCCTTATCTTAATTACAGCTTTTTATTAACGCTTCTTCTTAAATACACTATGTTTATCGCCTACGACTGCCAGCCGGTTTCCCCCGGTTATTTCCACAGCTTTTTCCGCTGTCATTTCTTTGCATGGATTAAGATATATTATCTGATCTTCCCTTAACCCGTCATAATATTTTTTAATATCCCAGCTTGCCCGATCGTTTATCTGAACAGCGCGCAATTCCTTCATTTCCCGGAATGTTTTTATATGCTGGGCGTGGCTGCCGCACAAATGGATCATGCCTCCATTGGGATACACTCCCAGAAGTTCGGCGTCATAAGCGGCAATATATTCATTGTAACATTCTGCGGAAATCAACGCGGTGGAGCATCCGCAAATCTGGCTGTAATCATAAGGCAGGGTCCGGTTTGCCGGTATTACAGGCTGCCTTTTTTGCACGGGTATTGTTTTGCGGTGCCATTGATGTATCGCGGTTAATGTATCGTTAATAATTTTAAGGTCATGCCTTACGGCATCTCCATCGGTCACCATGGCCGCGAGTACTTCCTCGCCGTATAAATTTATAATAATGTTGAGTGCGCAGGCAATTGTAGGCAGGCCGAACACAGGTACTTTCAAATCTTGTTCCAGGAAAAAAAGGCAGGCGCGTTTGGCAAGACCAAAAACTTCGTTATTTTCGAGATCCGGGTATTCCAGCGAACCTACCGGTTTTTTTAAAACATCGCTCCACCACTGTCCGTCCTTAAAAAAAACATTGGCGCCGAATATTTTGTCAACAAAATGAACTCCGTAAAGCGGATAATGGAAACAGACAGGGACAAAAACATTTTCATTTTCAGTCTCCCCTATTCTGCGGGCAAGGTCTTCCAGACATTCGATAGTCCATTCCTCAGGTTGATTATACATGTCAAGTTTGCTTTGGCCGGTAATTCCGCTAAGGCTGAATACATATTCATCAAGATAGGGATCGGGGGAACCGTTAAAAAGATTGGTCAGCCGGCCGATCCATTTTTTAAAATTCTGAACATAATAATCATCATTGAGAACGCTTCTGGCCTCATCTGATAACTTCATTCGGCAGCCGTCCCCTTTTTATTAATAATTGCAGTCAGATATCCAAAAAAAACAGGATTGTTTTTTACTTCATCAAGGAGGGCTTTGCGGTACTTGTTAATGTTTTCGATATGCGACGCAGGACAATGCGATGAATCGCCGGCAAGGTTAATATTTTCTCCAGGGTCGGCGGTCAGGTCATAAAATTCATCAGTATCGTCGGAATGTAAAATATATTTGAATTTTTTATCTTTTACCGAAATTACCGCGCGGTCTTCGCCGTCTTTTATTTTTTTAAAATCCGCAATGTCTTCGATGTATTTTGGGATTCCTCCGGGTATTGGCCCCTTCTTTATGTCCAAATCAAAAGACTGCGAAACAATATACTGCCTTTGGCCTATGGGAACGGCGTCAGTGCCTGTTGTATCAAGGCTTACATCCGCCGCCTGCGCAATTAACGGGAGAACATCGGTTATCGAAATCATGGCGTCATTTACAATGGATTCATTCAGATCCGGTATCCTTAAAACAAATGGAATCCGGTTTATTTCTTCGTACTGCATGGGACAGCCTTTTTCCAGAAGGCCGTGGGAACCCATCATGTCTCCGTGATCGGATATAAAACATACAACAGTGTTATCGTAAAGATTCCTTTGTTTTAAATACTGAATTATCTCACCTGCTTGATCATCGATAAGTTTACAAAAGCCCCAATAATGGGCGATGAGCCGCTTCCATTCGGCAGGAGAAAGGTCTTTGCAATGTGTATAAAAATGTTCTTTATAAACACTGCCGGGTTTACCATCAATACCCTTAAAAAAATTATCCGGCAGAATTACGTCTACCGGTTTATACATCGTGTCATAAGGAGCGGGCAGTACCATGGGGAAATGCGGGGCGACAAATGAACATACAGAAAAAAACGGCCCGCTTATTTTATCCATCGCCGCTTTCCATTGTCCGGTAATCCAGGGCTCAAGATAATCTTCAAGTTTATAGCGGGAGGTTCCGCAGGGCGCCCTGCCCGGAGTCTTAAGCAATTGACGTTCCTGCTGCGTAAGGTTTTCCAGATCAATATTATCCAGTGAATAACCTTTTTCTTTTAGATACTCCCGATATTCCGGAATTGTTCTGCCCCGGTCGCAGCCATTGATAACTGCGGGAATCGCGTTATAAAAATCAAACCCGAATTCCGCAGGCGTTGTTCCTGTTATGTGCCACTTGCCGGTATATTCGGTTGTGTAGCCCATATTCTTAAACTGCCTGATTAAATTGCCAGCCGCGTACTCCGGTTTCATGGGCCGCCAGTTCGCCAGCACTCCGTGATTATCCGGCCGCAGCGCAGTAAACAGGCTCACCCTGGAGGGGCAGCAAAGCGGGTATGAGGTATTGCAGTTGGTAAACCTGACGCCGTTTGCCGCGAGACTGTCAATGTTGGGCGTTTTTAAAACAGGGCTGCCGCAGCAGGACAGGGTATCAAAACGCTGCTCGTCGCTCATTATGATTAAAATGTTGTGTTTGCCTGTCAATTAAGTGACTCCCGCACTTCGGCTTCTATGTCTTCCGGATCCCTGCCCAGGCTTTTTACCAGCAGAGCGTGGAGTTCTTTTATTAACGGAGCATAACGAAGGTCTCCTGCCAGATTATTAAATTCCTGCGGGTCGGCCTCAAGATCGAAAAGCTGTTTTTCTGCCCCGTGTTTATCATTAATCGAATCAAGGTAAACGTATTTATATTTGCCCCTGCGTATCATGCAATGCCCGGCTGCGATGTTATGCGCGTAATATTCACTGACCGCGAAATCACGCCAGGCGGAAGCTTCATTTTTAATAAGACCCAAAAGTGAATCGCCGTCCCAATCGCCCGGGATTTTACCGCCGCAGATTTCCGTTATGGTAGGCACAAGATCCAGCAAACCGCAGACTTTATTTATCCGTTTGCCCGCGCTGTATTTATCCGGGAAACTGACGATTAACGGAATCCTGGCGGCGCTGTCGTACATGTTATTTTTCCACCACATGCCGTGCTCGCCTAGATTTTCGCCGTGGTCGGTCGTATATATTACAACAGTGTCATCGCCGGATTCTGAATTTTTAAGCGTCTGCAGAAGCCGGCCGATCTGGTCATCCATCCAGGCAACGTATCCGTAATAAAGTTCCCTGCCCCTTTTAATAATTTCATCGGGCACTTTCTCGGTCTGGAACGCTCTCCGCAGTACTTTGTAATGCAGGGGAAGGCTTTCCAAAAAACCGTCCGGTATTACGGGCATTGGAACCTTGTCTTTGTACACGTCGAATTTATGGGGAACTACAAACGGGAAGTGCGGCGCAATGTAACCTGCCAAAAGAAAAAACGGCTTGTCATCTTTTTTATGGTTCTTGATGTAATCACCGCACAAATTGGTTACTTTTATGTCATGATCCAGATGCGGATCCTCGTCTGCAACCTTAAAATTTTTAAAACGGGGGCTAAGGATGTCCTTCATTCCGGCGTATTCTTCGCTATCCGGGTTTACACGAACATGGCGCTTAAGGGTTTTTTTATCTTTGTTAAAACCCGGGTAAAGGTCTTTGGTAAAACCATAACGCCTGTCAGCGGCATAATGCATTTTCCCGCCCAGTACACATTCGTACCCTTCATTATTCAATATTCTGAATAATGAAGGATAATCGTTACTTGCTAATTCCGATTCATTGTCCCAGCCCTTGCACCTGCTGATATACTGACCGGCGGTAAACGCGAGCCTTGCCGGCACGCACAGGGGAGAAGGCGTATAACAGTCAGTAAAAAGCACGCCGTCACCGGCCAATTTGTCCAGGTTTGGAGTTTTAACTGTTGAATTCCCGTAACAGCCTAAAATATTCCAGGTATGCTCATCCGACATAATGCAAAGTATATTGGGTTTCTTTTGCGCTGCTTCCTTTACCGCCATGTTAAAACTTCCCCCTTTTGAACTGGATCAATATTACACAGAAAACTATACCGAAAGTAAAAGGTCACCGTCCCGTTCTTCAATGTTAACAGTGCCGATTCCCGCGCGCCGCCTGAACGGAGCGCTTCGATCGTTGCCGAACATTGTAAACCGCAGTTCACCCTGTTTGTCAAAAAACAGACATCCGTGCCCGCCGTGGGGAACCAGCAGCCTGCGTTTGCAATAGGGTCCGTAAAGATTGTCGGATACCGAATACATCATGTCATAAGTGCCGTCAATCCGCGAATCTCCGTTCCATTCTGCCGCGTACAGCACATATTTGGATTTTACTTTAATAAGACCTGCGCCTTCGTATCCAACCTGCTGTCCGTCTGCCGGTAGCAGATGAACAGGCTCTTCTGTCATTACAGTACACTCCCTTGACAGCGGGGCAATCCTTCCGTTCTGCCAAATCAGGTATAGCTCTTCTCCTTCCAGAAAGAAACCGGAATCAATGCCCTTGTTAACAAACCTGCCCATGTCCGCATAAGGGCCTTCGATTTTCCCGGTTTTGCTTTTTAAGAGGCCGCAACCGGGCGCTGTAGAGTAAGTGAGCCAAAAAGTGCTGTCATAAAAAGTAATCTCCGGCGCCCAGCAGTTTTTATTACGGGAAACATTGTTCTGCCATGAATCAGGGAAATCATGATAATCGAATACTTTGCCTATAAATTCAAACTTCTTTAAATCCCGGCTGCGCCATATACAGATTCCGTTGGTGCCGTCCCAGAAGGTGCCTTCGGAACGCCTGGTTGTACCGGTCATGTAATAAAAGCCGTCCGGCGAATTAAATATAAAAGTATCACGCAGCTCTATATCGCGGAACGGATGAAGCGAAGGAACCTGGCCGGTCTCAAGGATAAACGAAGGAGACGGCCTGAAAAATTCATTATTGATAAAATCCAGCGGTAAAATCGCCGGCCGGCCGTTTACAGCGCTGCTGTCACCCTGACCGGTAAAGGCGGCATAAACTTTACCGTCCGGTCCGTGGAAAGCATTGGCAATGCCGCCGTTTGGGATTACCAGGTACCGGCGTTCAAAGCGGCCGGTCAGCGATTCGGCTGTGCAGCAAAAGGAGTCTAAATTATTTTTAAAACAGCGGTTAAAAAAGTCGGCGCAAAAATAATAATAAAGCCCTTCATGTTTAAAGAGGCAGCCGCCCTGTTTGCCCGGCCAATGGCGGCCCTCAATATGCAATGCGTCCCTGCGGTTTTGGGGAGCGATAAAGCCCGGGGCTGCGCTACTCGTAACCGCGGGTCCGTCAAACTCAATCCGGGCGCCGGATGTATTGGCGGAATTATCAGTCCGGAAATTTTTTATCCCGCGCAGTTTCCCGTCGTAAGCGATCCATTGCCGTGTGCCGTCAATTAAAACCGAGGCATGGCGTGCGGTAATACCCAGACGCCCTGTCTGCAGGCCGTTTTGATCAAAAATAAAAATATCGCCGGCACAGATACAAACACCAAATCCGGCGGTTGTTTCAAAACAAGAAATACCTGTCACCGGAAATTCGAAAACCGCAAATTGTTTACCCTTGTCCAGAAGGTCCGGCTCCCTGCCCCGCTGTATTGTTACGGAGCAGGATTTGGGCGCGGCGCAGAACAGGAAAAATTCATTGGCAGTCCAGGCGCCGCCGCAAGCCTCAACTTCGGTTTGTAAAGCCGGATTTAATAACCGCGCACTGTCATCCGGAACCGTACAGGCAGTCCCGTCGGTTTCCGGATGCGGCTGGTTGTGCAGAAATTCGTTTTTCACGGTCTGCCCGGTTTGGTCAGGAATGTTTGGTAGCCATCCTGGGTAATCTGGATCGCCTCGTCAATGCCCATGCGCTTAACCTGGGCGACGTACGAATCAAAATCGCTAATCGGGGAAACCCCGGTTATAAACTTAAGTGTCATTTCGTCGGAATAAGTGTTGATGTCGCGCATGATTTCGTTGCGGCGCGCAGATTCCTTGAGGCCAAGGGTAAACGCGGGCATTACCTGGGAATCGTTTATAGTCGGATCATCGGAGTACATCATGCGCTGTGCCAACGCTTCCTTGTTTACTATAACATTGGGATTGCAAACAACATCGGGTTCCGACAGTTTGGCTATCTGGTGAATCTTTAAAACAACCTGAACATCTGCCAGGGGGATGGTGGGATTGTTCAGCATGTAATCGGTAAAATATTTATTCCCGTTGGCGTCAACTTTCCAGGCTTTATCTTTTATGCCCCAGTTAGCCAGATCCGCGCCGTCGGGAGTATAAAGGTAATTGAGATACTCGGTAGCAACTTCAGGATTTTTGCAGGAAGTTGAAATAACGGTGGCAAATGGTTCTTCGGTCAGGGGGCGTGTTTCAAAACTTACCGGCATAAAATTGATTTGCTGGCCCGGAGTAAGTCTGGGATACGGGAGCGGAACCGACTTAATGCCGACAGCTGCGCATGAAGAATTTACCAGATCAACCGGCTGGTTAATCATCCCTACCCTGCCTGTGGTAAACAATGCCCGACGGTCCACGTCGTTCATGTTGCTCATAAAGTCCGGTGATATATAACCTTTGGCATACCAGCCGGCCATCATTTCAAGATACTGTTTATAGCCGGGTTCAATTTCACCCCATTTTATTTTATTGTCGGTTCCGATAAAGAATCCGGAAGTCAATCCATACGGGTACATAAGCTGATCAATTTTACCGTTCATCGGAGGCGCAAACCCGATGATTCCGGCAGTTTTCATGGCCGCGAAATCATCATCGTAATCCTTGATGGTTATGGGAACATCAATGCCAAGCTTATCCATAAAATCCTGTCTGTAATTGAGGCGGTCAAAAACCGGAGCCCGCTGTTTAATAAGCATAAACTCGGTGAACTTGCCTTCATTGGTAGTGGCAATCCGGTAGTTGTAATCGGTTTTGCTTACTTCCCGCAGGTAATCGGGCGCGTGGGTAAAAATCAAATTTGTTAAATCGCGGAAAACGCCTTCTTCGACGCCGACACTGGATCCACCCGGATACAATCCGCGTATTTGCAGGATGTCCGGAATATCTCCGGAAGCCATCAATACGCCAAGCTGCTCACGTTCCTGCCCGATTGCCGGATGTATATAGGTAATATCAATTCCGGTATTCTTTTCGATGGCGGCATAAACTTCCTGATCCTTGTAGGAACTCATGTGCCGTGCGGCCGGCGGCTGGATGGGCAGCCAGAACGACAGACTCTTTGCCCCCGCTGTTGTAATCGGATAAGTCACCTTAACCGGCCCGGCCGCTGCTGCAGGCGCAGTCCCGCTGCTTTGCACAGTGCCGCCCGCAAAAATTGTCTGACCGGCAAGACATACAATTAATAAAACTACTAATACAGAAAACTTCGCTTGCATACTAAATACTCCTTGTTTAAAAAATTTTGAATTCGGAATATTCCTCATTCCTAATTCCTAATTCCTAATTTTAAATTTATTCCTTAACAGATCCCATCATCACGCCTTTGACAAAGTAACGCTGCAGAAACGGGTACAGACACAAAATCGGCACAGTGGTCACAATGGTCGTGCTGTATTTGACAAGTTCGCCCAAAAAGTCAACCGAAGAATCGCCGCCGGTTACTTCAACAGAGCTGGTAATCAGTATTTCACGCAGAAAAAGCTGCAGCGGATAAAGGTTCCTTCCCCGCGGCAGATAGATCATCGCGTTGAACCAGGAATTCCAGTGGTTTACAGCGTAAAACAAAAGGATTACCGCCATGGTCGCTTTGGAAACGGGAACCATAATGCGGACGAGAATGGTCAGATCATTGGCGCCGTCAATGCGCGCGGCGTCTGTAAGCGCGGCCGGTACAGTACGGAACGCCGTACGCATTACGAGCATATTCCAGGTACCAATGGCGCCCGGTATAATAATCGCCCAGCGTGTATTGAGCATTCCAAGATTGCGGATAAGGAGGAAGTTAGGAATTATGCCTCCGGAAAAATACATGGTAAACACAATAATGAACATAACAATTTTTTTGGGCAGGAATTCCTTCTGCGCCAAAACATACGCGCCCAGGGTTGTCATGATCATATTGATTGAAGAACCCGCGATCACATAAAAAATTGTGTTTTTATAACCGTTAATGACATTGGGATTATTCAGCACAACTTTATATCCGCTCAGAGAAAAACCCAGGGGCCAAAATAACGGACCGGAATGATTCATAATTCTTATGGGCTCGCTGAAAGAAGCCATAAGCACATGGTACATCGGGTACAGACATACAAGCCCGATAGCTGTAATAATCACCACATTGACGGAATCAAAAATAAGGCTGCCGGCGGCCAATTTTTTTTGTTTCATATTTTTACCACAGGCTTTCCTGCACAAAACGGCGGCTGAACCAGTTGGCAAATACCAGCATGGCAAGATTGACTATTGAATTGAACATCCCGACAGCCGCGGCAATGCTGTAATTCTGTTCGGTAATACCGATCCTGTACACGTACGATGCGATAATGTCGGCGGTTTGATAAACAACAGGACTGTAAAGCAGAATGGTTTTTTCTGCGCCCTGGCTCATTATCTGCCCGATTCTCATGATGAGCTGAATTGCGATTATCGGTACTAGGGCCGGAATTATTATATGGTAGATTTTACGGAAACGGCCTGCCCCGTCAATCTCGGCGGCTTCTATCAGGCTGGCGTCAACATTGGAAAGGGTGGCCAGGTAAATAATGCTGCCCCAGCCAATGGTTTTCCATATAGTGCTCGCAACATAAATAGGCCGGTAATACTGAGGCTTTGACAGCAGGTTGGTAGGAGTAAATCCGAACAGGGAAAATAAATTGGTAATAACTCCCCATGAACTGGTAAAATTTACGATCATTCCGCACATTATTACCAGAGAAATAAAATGGGGCATATATGTAATGGTTTGTACAGTACGTTTAAATATATTGCCTTTAAGTTCGTTTAAAAGAAGAGCCAAAATAATCGGCATGGGAAAAGCGAACAGCAGCTCATATGCACTTAGAATTATGGTGTTACTGATAACTCTGCCGGAGAACGGGCCCCTGAAGAAACTGATGAAATTTTTAAATCCTACCCAGTCGCTGCCCATTATACCGCGGGCTGGGCGGTAATTTTGGAACGCGATTACCTGGCCGGCCATGGGAATATATTCAAAAATGATATAATAAACGAGAACAGGCGCAATCATCCAGTAAAGCCATTTGTGTTTTTGGTAATCCTGAACGAGTCTTTTACCCAAAGACATTTTCATAATTGTTTAATAATAATGGTCGTAAATACTAAAAGCAATTTGTTTTTTTTATTTTAATATGCGGAATTTATGTTATTTTCTCATCCTGTCGCGGTACTGCCCGGGTGTAATGCCTTCCCTGGCGCGGAACTTGCGTACAAAACTGGCGGTATCCATATAACCTACATCAAAAACAATTTCTTTTACCTGCTTGTCGGTGCTTACAAGGTACTCTTTTACCTTGTCCATACGCAGCATTGAAACGTAATCCACAAAATTGTTTCCGGTTTCCTGTTTGAAAAAACGGCTCAGGTAGGTTACCCCCAAACTGAAATGATCGGCTACTTCCTGCAGGCTGAACCGGACATCGCAGAAATTTTCCCTTACGTAATCAAGTATTTCTGACCTTAGCCTGCCGGCTTTTTCCCTGCGCGCTTCCTGCGACTTTTGGCAAATCCAACCTGTAAGCTCGCGGGCCATAAGCCTGAACTGTTCCAGGTCGGTAAATCCGGTAAAGGCCCTGAGTTTCTTTAACGGAATTTCAGTTTTAAGTTCGCCGGCGGCCTTCATCATCATGTTGATTATGTCAAAACAAAGGCACTGTGTAACGGACGCCGCGCCGGAGTCCGCGGCCTTGTCAATCATTATATCAAGGGCCCTGAGGGCGGTTTCAAGGTTTGGCTGTTTGACGCTTTGTATATAAAGAGACTGTTCTATTACCGGATAACGGTAAGTCTCCGAATCTTTTATGTCTTCAAAAAGTATAAGCCCTTCGTTCCCCGCAAAATAACCGGACATAACCGCTTTGGCCTCAAGAAAAGAAGCCTGCAGTTTTACCTGGCTGTCGTAGATCCTGCCGGAATAAATTTTTGTTTCAGTATTGAAGTTGTTTTTAATTTCGCCGGCAAGACAGGAGGCGGCGATTCTGCGGATATCTTCCCCCCCGCTCGTTGTTTCGCCGGCGTTTACAATTACGGCGGCCTGCAGTTCCGGGATTAATTCAAGTCCGTAAAATCTGAATCTATCGTCCCTGTTCGCTTCCGCAGCCGTAAGTATCATCCTAATCTGGCTGCTCATTAATTGTCTGCTGTCGCCGGACCGCAGCGGAATAATGACAAAAACAAAGAACCACGGTTTTGAAAAATCTATGCCGCCGTACTTGAGGTAATAATCCATTTCGTCGATGGTATCAAATTCACCGGAGAGCAGGCTGCGCAGACATGAGTACGCCACCATGGGCCGCTGCCTGTCCAGGGCCGAGGACAGTTCCTGGTTGGTTTCCTCGATGGAGTTAACCTTGTTGAGAATAAAATCAAATTCGTTTTCCTGCTGCGGTCCCGTGTCTTTCCATGCGGAGCCGCCAATATTGTCGATTAACGAACGTATTGGTTTGTAACTCCGCCTGGACATGATAACGGCGAAAATAATTATTATGATTTCCAGCAGCGCGACCGAAACGTACAGAATTAATTTTGTGTTCATTATGCGCGTATAAAAATCATTCTGCTTCATTACATATACAAGGCTTAAGCCGGAGTTTTCCGATACTGAACGGCTCATAATATAGCGGCCGCTCCCGATTTTTTTATCCTGAATACCGACGCCTTTTACATTGGAAAGGGTTTTGCTGAATGCCTCCGGCAGGTTAAGTACATTGTGATCAAAAAGGGAAACAAGCATTTCGTTGTACAGGTATATATCTCCCTTCAGATCACCCAGATAATTTTCAAGAATTTGCTGCATGTCCTGGCTTTTGAAAATAAAAACAAGCACTGCCTGCGGCCTTAAATCCTGTACAGGCAGGGGGTACAGAAACGCCATGCCGCTGCCGGCGCTGTACGCGGAAAACGAAAAACGGGCCAGCCGCAGGGAAGCGTATTTGTTGATGCTGTTTATTTTTGTATAGAAACTGGACATCGTAAGGTCGCCGTCGGGCCTGACGCCTTCTTCAAAATTCATGTAGGGAATTTTCCCGGCCGAAGTATAAATCCAGGCGCTTCCCCTGAAGAACAGGGCCATACTTACGGGAACATTGAACGTGTCTTCATAATACCTTACGTTCTGTGAAATCAGGGCATCTTCCGCAAACCCCAATCCGGCAGCCGGTACGGTCCCGGAACTGTCGGAAAAATTTTCCAGGTATCCGGAAAAAAATCTGGCCGTGTTCATCATTTCGCCGGTAATATAATCAATCTCCCGGCCGGCCTGGCCCAGAGCTGCGATATGGCTGCGCTCAATTTCGTTTTCAAGCGCGGGAATGCTCGTATAATAAAAAATAAACCCAAACAAAAATGGCACTATACCTATGGCAAGGTAGGAAAAGAAATATTTAAGATACAAACTCTTCCTGCGCATACGCACTGCCTCAAACCATTTTTAATTAAACCCGGTTTTTGCTATGGTAATACTTTTGGCATAAAATGTTCGATTACTTTTTCCTTGAGGCGTCCCGCCGCTTCCCGGCAGTCCGGATTGTTAATCAGGTTTGAAAATTCCTCGGGCTCCGCTTTCCTGTCCAGCAGTTCCCTAAAGTCCTCACCGGGTTTTTGCACGTGAACATATTTATACCTGCCGTCAGTGCACGCGATATAACCTTCTCCCTCGGCAAAAGTATAGTTGCGGCTAACTCCCCCTCCGGACAGCAGACTGTGTCCATCGGACGGGATTGCCGGCAGACCCGCAGCTTCAAGGCACGTGGGTAAAACATCGTTAAGATTAACAAGGCTGTCCAGCCGATGCGCCGAATTGTCCGGCGATGCTTTACTGTTATGTGCATTTTCAGCATGCGGCGGTTTTACAAACATGGGGATACGCCAAACCTCATCGTATGCGCAGTTGTGTTTTCCCCACAAACCGTGATTGCCCAGCATTTCGCCGTGATCCGCTGTAAAAAATACAAGGGAGTTTTCGCCGTACTGTTCCCTGACAGCCGCAAGAATTTCACCAACCCAATCGTCGATTAACGCGACGTTTGCATTGTAATTTTCTTTTAGGCGTGTCCAGTACTCTTCAGTATAATTAACGCAGGCATGATCCGGCGCGGAGCCGGAACCGTCGGCGCGGCCTCCGTGACCTGGGCCCCCGTAAAAACTTTTGTGATGGATTCTGGTAACGTCGGCGAGTTCCCCATCCCTTATTTTTCGCGGATACAACTTTGAACCGTCAACCCGGTCAAGGTATTCGGCGGGAGGGTCAAAAGGATAATGGGGCCCGCTGAAGGAAATCCAGGCAAACAGCGGTTTTTCTTTTTTATCATTCCTGATAAATTCCGCGGCTCTGCCGCCGGTCCACGCGTCAGGATGCCATTTAGCCGGGCCCGGGAAAGGGAAAACTTTTTGCATGGATTTATTCCAGGTATTGTCCCGGTATGGTTTAAGGAAACCGGCTTTGTCCAGTTCCTTGCTGTAGTCATCATAGAACCAGACGGAGACCTGCTTGTCGTCCTGCAGATCAAGATGGTCAAGACCAAGGCTTACATAATAATCACGGAACTCATCGTAAGGCAATGTAACGTCCGGTTTGGTTTCGCTGTACGGGACAGGCGCGAAATGGCATTTTCCAAAAAGCGAAGTTTTGTATCCGCCGGCGCGCAGTTCTTTAAAAAGATTCCGTACATTGCCGTCCAGCGGGCACTTCCTGAAATTGCTGTAAGCGCCGCTGCGGTGCGGGTAAAGTCCGGTGAGTATCGAACAGCGGGCCGGCAGGCACCAGGGGCTGGTTGTAAAACATTCATCATAAACCATAGACTTTGCAGCAAGGCCGTCGATGTTGGGCGTTGATATGGCCTGGTTTCCGTAAAAACCCAAAGTATCCCTGCGAAGCTCATCGCAGGTAATAAAAATAATTGCCGGTTTATCATTCATTTTAAGTTTTATCCCTTTAAATTTTATCCCTTGCCCCTCGAAGCCTCAACCATGGGCAGACCTGTATTGTAATCGAGCTGTCTTGGCTCGTACTCTTCGTTCTCGCGCTGTCTGGTAAGGCCGCTGTTTCTCCAGTTTGGCTTTTTGTCCTTGCGCCATGGCCTGCATGCCCATTGATAGCCGCGGTAAAGATCGCGGGTTCGGTCCATTTCCGCCAGAATTTCATCATGAAGTTTGTCGCGGGCTGCGCTGTATTTTTCATCATTTATAAGGTTGTGTACTTCATAAGGATCATTTTCCATATCGTAGAATTCATCAGTGTCCAAAAGATAAATCGCCATTTTGTAACGATCGCTTACCGCGGCGCGCATCATCTGCAGGCCGCCGAATGTGTCATGATCGATTTCGTAACGCGTAAACTCGAAGAATACGGTGCTGTTGGTTTTCTTTTTGGTATCGTAAATCTGGGGCAGCATGCTTTTGCCTTCCAGCACTTTGGGAAGGGGCAGTCCCATGTAATCCATAATCGTGGGAACCATATCGATATGGGAACATGGATCGTTTACAACTTTGCCTTTTTCTCCGCCGCGGATAATAAGAGGTATGTTCGCGGTTTCCTTGTAGGCTGTCGCGTTTTTGCTGGACAGACAATGAGCGCCCATCATGTCACCGTGGTCGGATGTAAAAATTACAAGGGCATCCGGGACTATCTGGTTAACGCGGTCAATGACGCGCCCGATCTCGGAATCTACAAAACTGTTGCAGCCGTAGTATAACTGACAATGTTTCTCGCCCCTGCGCAATTCTTCAGATGATTTACCGAGTCTGTTCCCGGCCCAGAGTTTTTGCATCATTGGCTTATTGGCAAGATCGTCGTGATACGCCGGGTTGTCTTCGATTTGGAAATCCTTGTACATGGTGTTATAGGGCGCCGGGCAAAGGAAAGGGCCGTGGGGTTCGTCATAGGAAACCGCCAGAAAAAAAGATTTGTCCCGGTTCTCGTTAAGAAAATCAATGGCCCGGTTTGAGCAGCGGTGGGCATAGGTAAACTCCGCGGTCATCCAGGGTTCGAAGGAGCTGTCCGGCTTCCGTGATTTGAGGCGGTCTTCGTCAGAAAACTCTTCGAGGTAAGTGCGCATATCGTACCAGTACTTTTTATTCCAGCCCTGCGGGCAGACTCCGTTGCCAAAGTAATCACTGCCGTCAAGGTGCCATTTGCCTATATAGCCGCAGTTAATTCCGTTGTCGTTAAGGCGCTGGCCTATTGTTTTAACATTGTCGCCGAGCGCAACCGAATTGGCCACCGATCCGTTGGAATGGGGAAAAAGACCGGTAAAGATTGCCGAACGCGCCGGCCCGCACACAGGCTGGCAGGTGTATGCCTTGTCAAACCTGATGCCTTCCGCAGCCAGTTTGTCCAGATTCGGAGTTATCATCCTGCTGTCGCCGTAGCAGCCCAGCATATCTTTGCGGGTTGTGTCGGTCATTAAAAATACAACTTGTCTGTTTTTCATTTGATTCCCCTTTGGGAATTTTATAACACTTAAACAAACGCCGTTCAAGAGTTAAGACATTGAATACCGGCAGTAAGGCAGAAAAAATTTTTTATAAAAAAAATATTTTTGATAGAATATTTTGCCAGTCTATTCGTCTATTAATGTATAGGAGTAAAAATATGAAAAGAACATTAAGATTCCGGTTTACAGGTGTATTGATAATGCTTGTAATGATTGCGGTTTTTGGCGCTGCGGTAATGCTGTTATGGAATGCGCTTATGCCCGGACTTTTGAACCTTCCGGCATTGAATTACTGGCAGGCTGCGGGGATTCTTCTATTAACAAGAATTTTGTTCGGCGGGCTGGGAGGCGGTCTTACACACCGCGGCGTCAGAAGAACCGAATCGCTTTTAGGAGGCCATGCAGGCAAATTGCGCGAAAAATGGATGAAGATGAGCGAAGACGAACGCAAAGAATTTATTAACAAGGTAAGCGGTGATGAGTAAACCGGTCATCGCGGTGGAAAACCTGACCAAGCGGTACAGGGGCGCCGACAAAGCGGCGGTGGACAATATAAGTTGTACCGTACAGGAAGGAGAGTTTTTCGCCTTCCTGGGGCCCAACGGAGCCGGGAAGACGACAACGATTTCCATATTGACCACGACTCTTTCCAAAACTTCAGGTGAACTGCGCATCGCCGGTTTTGACGCGGATAAAGAAGCGCGGCATGTACGCGAACAGATCGGCATTATTTTCCAGCAGCCAAGCCTTGACCCGAATCTTACAGCAGAAGAAAATATCCGCTTCCACGCATGTCTTTACGGTATGTACGGTTACCGCCCCGGCTTTAAATTAATGCCAGAAAATTACCGTAAAAAAGTGCTTGAACTGACAGAAATGGTTGGATTACAGGATGTTCTGGGAAAACCGGTCAGGAAACTTTCCGGCGGTATGCAGCGCAAACTGGAAATCATCCGCAGCCTGATTCACACGCCAAGGGTATTGTTCCTTGATGAACCAACCCAGGGGCTTGATGCGGTAAGCCGCCGCGGATTATGGGATTACATAAATACAATACGGCGCGAGTACGGTATAACGGTTTTTTTAACTACCCACTATATCGACGAAGCGGAAAACACGGATACGGTATGTGTAATAAACCACGGTAAAATTGTCTCCATTGGTACACCGGACGAAATGAAGAAGAACCTTTTAAGACAGGAGCTGATCATCGACGCGGCAGACAGGGAATCCTTAAAAGCGGAATTATCGGACAAGCAGCTGCATTACAGGGCAAACGGACAAATCATAGTCCCGTTCCGGGGTAATACGGCGCAGGAATTGATTTCGAAAATTAAAACACCGCTTACCGTATTAAAGATACATGAGCCCTCACTGGAAGATGCCTACGTCCAGTTACTGCAAAAAACAGGCGAAGGAAATAAAAATGAATAACTACTCAGCGGCTCAAAAAAAATCCAGAATATTCAGGGAACTTAATACTGTTATCACGGTAATGGCCAGGGATATAACGCTTTTTTTTAAATCCGCTTCCACACCCATTATGAGTTTTGCCCTGCCTCTTTTAATGTTGGGAGCCATAGGCGGCAATCTGGCGCAGAATATGGCGGCGTCCCTGAATTTTAAATTCGGACCGTTTATGCTGGTGGGAATGCTGGTTAACATGTTATTTATGATGACCTCGATGAATATGACCAGTTTTGTTGATGACCACCAAACCGACTTTATGCAGGAAATGCTTGTGTCGCCGGTCTCCAGGTATTCGCTTGTAATCGGCAAAATTTTCGGCTCCATGTTTGCGGCCATTATCAGTCTTGCCGGTACTCTTATTGTCGGTCTTATAATGGGCATCACCCTTAAAGCCGGACAGCTTGTTCTGATACTCGCGCTGTCCCCGCTCATGTGTCTCTCCAGCGGCGCACTGGCAATGATACTTATCGGATTAATAAAAAGTAAAACTGCAGCCAATATGGCTGTATCCCTGATTACTGTACCGCAAATGTTCCTGGCCGGCGCGATTATTCCGGTAAGCCAGTCAAGCGGCGCGTTATTTGTCATCAGCCGGCTTTTGCCGATGACTTATTGTCTGGACTTAACACGGGCTGTTGTATACGCGGGGACACCGGAATACAATACTGTTGTAATGTTTAACCCCCTGGTAAATTTTATCGTAATTGCCGCATTGACAATACTTTGTCTTGTCATCGGAACTTTCTTTTTCGCAAGAGCCGAGAAAAACAGGTAGCGGGTTTTATACAGCAGGTATAATTCAGAGGCTTCAATAAGGATTAAATTTCAGGATTAAATGTCAGGCAAAACAACATCGGATACATTCAGACAATTCAAACAGCGCCTTTTAAAATTCATACTTGGCAAGGTTCATCTGATTGAAGATGCGGAAGATATTCTGCAGGAAGTATTTTATCAATTTTCAAGAATGAGCGATCTTGCCAATCCTGTTGAAAACACGGCCGCATGGCTCTACCGTGTTGCCGGCAACAGGATTATTGATTATTACAGAAAAAAGAAAGAGGACGAATACATTGATGATGATATGGCAGATATCCTGTTTGGAGGCGATACAGACCCGGACACAATTTATCTGCGTACACTGATTCAAAATAAAATTAAAGCCGCGGTCGCCGGACTGCCTCAGGAACAGCGCAAAGTTTTTGAATTAACCGAATTTTATAATATGCCGGTAAAGGAAGTTGCCGAAAAAACCAATGTGCCGGTAAATACCGTTTTGTCGCGCAAGCATTACGCGGTTAAGTTTTTACGCGCAAAACTGGAAGAATCATTTTCTGAACTGGACAAAATTTAAAAATGACGGCAGCAGCATTCCGGTTTTTTTACGGTAGGAAATATATTCATCGCCAAAAATCCCGACAAGCATTTTTTCTTCTGTCTGAATGCGGTAAATATATGCAGGAATAAACATGACAGGTATGGCGATCATGGCCAGCAGGTTCCCCATACCAAAACTGACACCGATAAATATCAATAGATCAGAAAGGTAACCGGGATGCCGTATGTAACGGTAAATTCCGGTCATGACCAGAGTGTGTTCTTCGGCTTTGCGCAGCGTTCTGGTAAAAAACCTGCCAAGTGCAGAGAACGCAAAATATCGTATAAAAAGCCCGGCAATACCAAGTAAATTACCGCAGATACTTACCCATAAATTAAAACACATGCCTATATTAAAATAATTAAACAAGGGAGATAAAGGAACCAGAATAAAGGCTATACCCATTACTATTGAAATAAAAACGGTGCTGCCCCTGTCAAATTCAGTTCTGCTCATGTTCTTGGTGTCTTTGCCTTTCCTGACAAAGCGCTCAATCAGAAAAAAACCTGCAAGTATCGCATAGGAACAAATATACAGAACTACCATTGGTTATCCCGCAATAACTTTGAATTTTTCTTTTCTATCATTGCCGCAAGTTGTTTTTCTTTCGGCTTCATCATCGATACGCATAATCGCGCACCAGTGTGACCACGACAAGTTCTCCGGATTCGCTAGACGGCGTCTAGCGAATTGAAAACCATTGGGAAAAGAAAGGTAAAATTGTCTAAAATTTTGTGACTGTTCAGGACTATCTAGCAAAAATGATATCAGGATTTCCTAAAATAGCCTGTCGAATTGCTTCATAAGGATTTATCTTTTGTTTTTTCGCAGTCCCAACATATGACATGATTTTT
>Ga0123357_10000489_pt1 | contig 38470 bp, 39 predicted proteins | sample TergutEmb28metaG_FD_89873 | JGI IMG/M metagenome (GOLD analysis project Ga0123357, IMG submission 89873) | Embiratermes neotenicus P4 segment gut microbial communities from Petit-Saut dam, French Guiana - Emb289 P4 | ecosystem: Host-associated > Arthropoda: Insects > Digestive system > Gut ... | reverse complement strand
TCGATTTGGGTGAACTCCGGCTGCCGGTCGCCCCTTGCGTCTTCGTCGCGGTAACAGCGGGCAATCTGGAAATATTTATCGTACCCGGAGATCATAAGTATCTGTTTGTAAATCTGCGGCGACTGGGGCAGGGCGTAAAATTGTCCGGGGTATAAACGCGAAGGCACCAGGTAGTCGCGCGCGCCTTCCGGAGTGGAGCGGATAAACGTGGGAGTTTCGATTTCGAGAAATCCCTGGTTCGATAAATATTCGCGGATCGCGAACGCGGTTTCATGGCGCAGCCTGATCTTGTTCTGCATGCTGTCGGTCCGCAAATCCAGGTAACGGTATTTTAACCGCAGCTCCTCGCGGGCATTGGTTTTATCTTCAATCTGGAAAGGCAAAACTTCGCAGCGGGAAAGAATTACAATTTTATCCGCCTCGACTTCAATCTCACCTGTAACCATATCGGCGTTGACCATGACATCGGGCCTTGCCCGGACTGTACCTTCCACCGCGATGCAGAATTCATTGCGCAGCTCGGCGGCCGCAGCTCCCAGTTCCGATCCCGCGGCCAGTTTGTTGGAATCAACCACAACCTGGGTAATTCCGTAATGATCCCTGATGTTAATAAAAAAAATTCCGCCGTGATCTCTTTTGCGGTGTACCCAGCCGTTAAGAACAACAATCCTGCCGGCGTCACTTTTACGCAGGGCGCCGCATGTTACAGTGCGTTTCATTGCTTCCATAAATCAATAATAACTTTCGTAAAACAAGCTTACAAGAGGGGAGAAAATTTATTTAACAGACTGCTTTAATCAATCCCGAAATTTCTCCGGCAAGTTCGTCCGGACTTTTATTTTCAGCGTTTATGATATAACGGGCCGCGGCTTTATATTTTATGGCCCTGCGGTTATGGATTTCCGCGTGGCTTTCCCTGGGTCTGGCCTTGTCCAAAAACGCCGGCAGTTCCGAGCCGGCCGATGTTTCCAATATCCGCTTCCAGGCGGTTTCCGCAGATATTTCCAGATATACCGGTACTGTCTGCAAAGACTTTGCAATAATATCCATGGCCGCCGTGTTATCTATAAGGCCGCCGCCGGCAGCTATAATAATATTTTGATTGCCGGTTACCGCGTGCGATAAAGCTTTGGCTTCCGCTTTTTGAAAAACTTCCTGCCCTTCCTTATATAATGCTCTGGGTGATTTGCCTTCGGCTTTTTCGATTAGTTCATCAAGGTCAAAAAATTCCATGTTTATGAATCTTGCCAATGCCCTGCCGGTGCTGGTTTTCCCTGAGTGCTTTGGTCCTGTCAGCAATATTATCCGGTAATTGTTTTCCATCCGCAAAAACCTTTTCATTAAGTTATTAGGGCTGTCCAGGAAGTCGGTTGCTTCCCGGACATCACCTACTATAAAAAAAATTACGGATAAATTATAAAGTATTCCATGAACTCTGTCTGGGTATTGTACGGCATCGCGCTGCTTCCCCTTGTTCCGCTTTTTTTTTGGTTCAGGCATAAAAAATACGGTGCGTTTAAATTTTTGCTGCCCGCCGCCGCCGGAATTCTGACAGTGTTAATTACCGGTTTTGTTCAGAATTTTTTACCGCTCCATTTACCGGGCCAGAACGCGATGAAGGATCTGCTTTTTAGTGTGTTTGTCAGGGTTTCCCTTATGGAAGAATTAATCCGCCTGTTGGTTTTGTTCCTGCTTTTTTCATTTTTTCCTGCTGTAAAAATCTTGAATCAGGAAAAAGATCTGTCCCTGTTTTTTGGGGCGCCCTCCGGTCTTGCCGCCGGCCTTGGCTTTGCCGCAGGCGAAAGTGTTTTTTACGGACTTCTGGATCCCGGCGCCGCGCTTTTACGTCTTGTTACTGCCGTACCCATTCATGCAGCCTGCGGGGCCCGTATCGGCAGCGGCCTTGGTCAGCTGCGCAGCCATCCGGTCGGCGGAATTGTTTTGTTTGTTACCGCCTACCTTATTCACGCTGTTTATGACCTATGTATACAGAATCCGGTTGTTCCGGAATTTTTATCAGTTTTTATCGCACTGGCCGCTCTTGCCACATCATTATTTAATATTTTTTATGGGATTCAGCCGGCCCAAAACAGGAAACCGCTATAAATTATGCAGATATATACTGACGGCGGATGTTCGGGAAACCCGGGGCCGGGCGGATGGGCCTATATAATCGTTGATTCAGGTTCGATCATTAAAGAAGAATGGGGAGCCGCAGAGCATACAACAAATAACAGAATGGAGCTATTGGCGGTTATTTCTGCCCTGGAGTTTTTATTAGAATCAGTCATTGCTGGAGATATTTTTGTTTTTACCGATTCGCAGTATGTACAAAAGGGTATTACAGAGTGGATTAAGAACTGGAAAGCCAGAAATTGGAAAACATCCGGCAAAGAACCGGTAAAAAACGCGGATCTTTGGCAGCGTCTTGACGATTTGGCGCAGAAATTGCCGGTTTCCTGGCATTGGGTCAGGGGGCATGCCGGTAACATTTATAATGAACATTGTGATGATCTTACTCAAAAAGCGATTGCTTCCATAAAACAATAATGGTATAATCATATTATAAATGTCCCAATTTATAAAAATTTTTTGAGGAGCCATCTATGAAAATTACGAAATCGGGGCTATTTTTGCTGGCGGCACTCCTGCTTATCGGAGTAATGGCCTGTAAATCGACGCCTCCTCCCGAAGAGCCTCCTCCTCCGCAAGAGGAAGTGATAGTACCGGATCCCGATCTGGCCCCGCCCAGTCAGGCAAGTTTAGACAGCCTGAATGACGCAATCGCCAGAGCAGACAAGGCGAGAACCATGGTAACGGACTTTGACGGACCGGATTATTTCCCGGCCGACTGGACCGCTGCCGAGTCCCTTAATACAGCCGCGGTTAACGGCAAAAAAACCGCTACTGTAAAAGACGTCAGGGAATCGCTTGCGCTTTACAATGCGTCAGCGGCCGCTTACGAAGCATTGGCCGAAAAAACCATTCCCAAATACGCGGATGACCTTACCAACGATGTAATGGCTGCCCGCGACGCTGCTATCGCATCCGGGGCCGCATATCTCGCTCCCGAATATCTGCAGGGAACAGATGACTTTGCACTGGGCGCCCAGGATAAATACGATGCAAAAGATTATTACGCGGCAAAGGATGACGGACTTCTGGTCCGCGACGCCTACAATGCTCTGGCATCCGGCGTGGAAGCCTACAAAGTCCGCCTGGAACTCCAGGACAGGGATTTTGTTTACTATGATCAGTCCAACATAGCCGCGGCAGATGATATCGCGCTTTCGGCGCTGGATGATTACGAGGCGCATAATATTGCTTCCGCAGACAGCAAGGCCCGTGATGTCCGTGCACGGTATGAGCAATCCCTTGCCAAAGCATGGGAATCCTATGCAGCCGACTGCGCGGCAGCGGCCAACTCCGAGCGCCAGAAGGCCCTGGACGCCAAAGCCAATGTCGCCGTTAAACAGGACTTTGATACCGCCAACAGCGTATACAGCCAGGGAGTAGCCGCCCATCAAAGCAATACCTTTGATCAGGCCGCGAACCTCTATAACCAGGCTCGCGACATGTTTGCAGCGGCTACCAAAACAACCCTCGACAAGCGCAGCATTGCCGAACAGGGGCTCAGGGCCGCCGAACTCAAAATGGTGGAAAGCGATGAAATAGCCCAAAGAGCCGAACTGATCATCGAAGGGGGTTCAAGATGAAACATTCAATAAACCGCTTTTTATTCATTGGTTTGGTATTGTTTATCGCAGGAACACCCCTTTTTGCCCAGGATCAATATAACCTGCCGGAGCCTGTATTTACCGGAAACAATATCAGGGTAACTTCGATTACTTCCGGACCCGCCGGTTCCTGGCTTCCCAATTTTGAAGACATTGTTTATTATCTTTGGAATTTTGATTCTACACCGGGAACCGTGCAGTTCGTTTCCAATGGTTCCTATGCCCAGGCTGCCGCGACAGACGCGGTAGTTCCCGTAAGCATAAGGAACAACAATTACTTTATGGAAAGTGTCCGTCTTACAAACCTCGCGCAAAAGTCTTTTGAGGACGGCGATTATGACCAGGCGAAACTTTATGCCGATGAAGCCATCCGGTACGCGCATGATTCCGATGATTTTGTCGCGCTGCAGTTAAAGATCAAAGATACCAATGACGCCATCGCCGCTGCCCGCCAGAGACTGGAATGGGCCGGGTCAGACGGAGTCGATGCGGCCCGCCGTTTCCCCGCCGAGTACAGCCAGGCTCAAGCCGCCTATTCAGAAGCGGTCGACCTTAGAACAAAGACGCAGTATGATGACGCTATTGCCGCGGCCGCAAGGGTAATCAATGCCCTGGCCATGGTAACCGAAGCTCCGCCTCCGCCGCCTCCGGAACCGGCTCCTGTCCAGGTTGTAACACCGCCTCCGGCTCCTGTTATTACACCGCCGATGCCGGTGCCGCCTCCGCAGCAGGCAACCGCCCCCGAACCTACACCTCCGCCGCCTCCACCCCCGGCTCCTCCTCCTCCGCCTCCTCCCCCTCCGCCGCCGCCCGCGCCGGTTGTACCTTCGATTTATCCCCTGCCTGCTCAGTACACTGTCAGGCCATGGGCAACAACAAAGGACTGCCTCTGGAATATCGCCGGACGTCCCTATGTTTATAACGACCCCCAGCAGTGGAGACTTCTCTATAACGCGAACAAGGCCAAAATGCCCCAGGCCGATAATCCGGATTTGATCCATCCCGGTATGGTACTGGACATTCCGAGCATCCACGGCGAGACCAGAGATGGCATGTGGGTTGACGGACGCAATTATGTCCCACTCAAATAGCGGAGTTGGTTTTTAGGATTTTTAATTTTTTAATTGTTAAACTTTAATTAAGTTTAACAAACCGGAGTTTCCTTCTTAATAATATTAGGGAAGCTCCGGTTTTTTGTTGCCTATATACAGGGCCATCGCCGTACCCATCAAAGCGTGGATATACGGAGCTTTGCCCAGACCGTAAAAAACTTCTTCCCATGGAACATTTACCACTTCCACGTATTCGTCATCATCCAGTTCCTGGCTCCCCTTTACCAGTTCTTCGCAAAGAAAAAAATGCACTGTATTGGACATAATCGCAGGATTGGGATTGAATTTTCCCAGTTTGGTAATTTTTCCGGCTTTATAACCGGTTTCTTCCCTGAGCTCCCGCAGGGCTGCCGCCGCGCTGTCTTCGTCATTCTTAAAAACTCCGCCCGGAAACTCCAGGCTTAGCTCGCGGGCGCCGTGCCGCCACTGCCTTACCATAACAAACTGGAGGCCGGATTTTGTATCCAGGGCAGGGATGACAATTGCCCAGTCATGGGTATCCAGAACCGTATATGTCCTGACCTTGTTGTCCGGCGAACGGCAAAGACGTTCCCCGACTTCAAAAACCGGAGTACTGCAGATAATTTTTTTGTTTTCTTCTTTCCAAACAAGTGATTTACACATTATAGTATAGTAGTGCAAGGAGGTTTTTATGGCAATTATAACAATATCCCGCGAATTGGCCGCGCTGGGAGACGAAACGGCAAATGAACTCGCAAAGACTCTGGGATGCCGGCTGGTAGATAAAAACAGTCTGGAAAACCTGATGCAGTCTTACGGCGAGACCGATCACAGGAACATTAAATACGACGAAAAAAAACCTTCATTTTTGGCGTCATTAACGCGCAACCGGGATGATTATCTTCATTACCTCAAGACCGCGATATTCAGTGAAGCGGGGAAAAGCAGCTGTATTATCATAGGCAGGGGAGCTTCGGTAATCTTAAAGAAGGTTCCCGGCGTGTTCTCAGTATTTTTAACTGCGCCAATGGACATACGGATTGAACGCGTAAAGAATTATTTCCATTGCGACGAACGCCGCGCCCGCCAGATCATTGAACAAAGCGACAAGGACCGTGAGGCTTTTCACCGTTATTATTTTGACTCCCAGTGGAAGGACACCAGTAATTACCATCTTGCCTTAAATACGGGCCATCTGCACCCGGAAGTCTGCGCCGAGATCGTAAAATACCTGGAAGACCGCATCATAAACAGAGACGCGGAAGAACAGAATATTATCAGGATAAGAGAGCTGAGCCTTGAGCAGACGATCAAGCACTGCATTCTTTACGAAAAAGAAATCCCCATTCATTTTTTGGAAATCAATGTTTCAAAAGATCAAATTATTCTCTACGGAGTTACCAGCGCCCCGGCCCTTACAGAAGCCGCTCTTGCCTCAGCGCGCGACAGCGCAGGAGCGGGTTTCAATGTAGTTTCAGAAATCCAGGTAGTGCACGATTATTCGATGGTTCCCTAGTACCTTCGTGCAGCAGTCTGCACGGTGCTGACAAATTGCACGGCGCAGTTGTCTGCTATTAAATACGGATTTTTCGTGATAATCTTGCCAAATGATTATTTCCGGGAGGTAATTTATGGATACCAATGCGCTGCTTGCAAAACTTCATGCGATAGACGGGGAGTGCCGCCGCCTCCAGGATTCCATGGCCATTTTGCAATGGGACCAGGAAACTTATCTCCCGGAATCCGGCGTTGAAGAAAGAGCCGAACAATTGGCACTGCTGGGCCGGATTGCGCACGAGCGTTTTGTCTGCGCCGAAACCGCGCATCTTCTGGAGGAGCTTGGCTCCGTTACCGCCAATCCGGGCGGCGATGAAAAACTGCCTGCCATTGAACGCGATTTCCTTAGGGTAACGCGGCGGGATTATGATCGTGAGGTTAAACTCCCGGCGGATTTTGTTTCCGAAGCCGCAAAGGCCGAGGGTCTGTCCACAGCCGCCTGGTCTCTGGCAAAACGAAACAACGATTTTAATTATTTTTTACCCCATCTTTGCACAATGATGGAACTGGCCCGCAAACGTTCGGTATATTGGGGTTATACCCAAAATGTTTACGACGGCCTGCTTTCAATCTACGAACCCGGAATGGACGCAAAAGCTGTTACCTCTGTTTTTACACCGCTGCGCGAACAACTTTCTGTTCTGCTTAAAAAAATAGCGTCGGCGCCGCAGCCGGATCGCAGCTTCCTCGATAAAAAATACAATACAGAGACCCAGGCTCTTTTTTCCGCGGAACTGATGAAGCGGCTGGGCTTTGACCTTAACAGGGGCAGACTTGATGTAAGCGCCCATCCGTTTACCACGAGTCTTGGCTGTGACGATGTGCGGATTACAACCAGGTACTTTCCGGAGAATTTGCTCTCCGGCGTATTTTCGGTAATTCACGAAAGCGGCCATGCTTTTTACGATATGGCTTACCCTGCGGAAATCCGGGGCAGCTGCCTTGCCGACGGCGCTTCGATGGGGATCCACGAATCGCAGTCCAGGCTTTGGGAAAATGTAATCGGGCGCAGCAGACCTTTCTGGGAATATTTTTTCCCTGTCCTTAAAAATTTTTTTCCTGATGAACTTCGTTCCGTAACCGCGGAAAGTTTTTATAAAGCAGCCAATATCTGCGGACCGTCGCTAATAAGGGTAGACGCCGACGAGGTAAGTTACAGCCTTCATATTATTTTGAGATTTGAACTGGAACAGGGTCTTTTTAACGGTACTGTAAAACCGGAAGATCTTCCAAAACTCTGGCGTGAGCGGATGAAAGAAATCGTAGGCGCCGAGCCGGAAACCGATACGGAAGGTGTTTTGCAGGACATACACTGGTCGATGGGTTCCTTTGGGTATTTCCCAAGCTATGCTTTGGGTAACCTGTACGGTCTGCAGTTTTTTGGCTCCCTTAAAAAAGACATACCGGACGCTGACGCAAAAATTTCCGCCGGAGATTTCGCTGTTATCCACAACTGGCTGCACGAAAATATACATAAGTGGGGGAGGCGGCTTGATCCTCCTGACCTGCTCAAAAAAGTGACCGGGCAGAATCTTTCTGTGCGGCCCTTCCTCAATTACATCGAAGAAAAATATTCTGGCATTTATGGATTCTGAAAACTTCGGCGCGGGGCGGGATCTGCTGTACCTGGCATTTCTGTTTCTTGGCTCCGGCCTCGGCTGTTTTTTAAACTGGTTCAGGCTTTCTGCCAAACTGCGTTTCCGCAACCGCTGTGTAACCATTGGTTTTGTGCTGCTGTCCGCGGCTGTCGCTTTCTTCGCGGTTTCACTGATATTGACCAACGGAAAATTTATAACTGCCTCCGCTGTCTATATAACCGGCGCCGTAATAGCGCTTTTGTTTGTACTGTCTGCCCGTTTTCCAAAAGCCGCCGGGTTTCCCCTCCTGCTCGCGGCCGGCATTGTTATTGTCTGGATCGCGTGGCAGCTTGGGCAATTCCCGCGTATTGATCGCGGTGAAAAATTACTGGCCAATATGGATGTAAGCGCTGACGGACAGGTTTCGTTTGAAATAATTCCAGGAATGACTGCGGTTATTTTTAATCAGGACGGAGCCGGTCTTAACAATGAAGGCGAAGGCTGCAAATCAACTGTCGCGGTCTTTGGATACGATTCGTTTTTCCCGGCCGTTGGCGGCGCCAAACACGGCAAAATAATTCAAATAGAAAATGGCGGGAAAACCGTTTACACTGATCCGCGGTTTGCGGACGGTCTGCCAAAAAGCAGGCTCGCCAATTATTTTGCCGGTTTTGACAGGGAAAGTTTCCTGGGTAAATTAAATCTTGTATTCATGGAGAAAAATACTTTTGATATCCCCCCTGAATTTTTATATCAGGGAAATTCGGCGCGTATTTTTTATGGCGGGGAACAGCTGATCTTCCGCTGATTAAAAAGGAGTTAGTATGATCGAACTGCCGGAATGCCATGTATTATCTGAACAAATCAACAAAACATTAACCGGAAAAACCATTGTCCGGGCCGCTGCCAATACTTTTCCGCACAAGTTTGCCTGGTACTCAGGCGACCCAAAAGATTACGGTAAAAAGCTAAAGGGTAAAACAATAACGGGTTCCAATCCCGGCACCGGCTACACCTGCGGCGGCAACACGGAGATAATCTGCGATGACATTCTGATGGTAATAAGCACTCCGATCAAGTATCACGAAAGCGGCGCCAAACTTCCAAAATCTTATCAGCTTCTTCTGGAATTCGATGATGGTTCTTCGATGACCTGTACTGTCCAGATGTGGGGCGCCATGTTTTGTTTCCCGGCAAACAAAAATGAACTGCCCAAAAATTTCAAAGTGAACAAGACTCCCGATCCCCTCACCGATGCCTTTGACAGACCATATTTTGATTCACTTGTTAAAAATTGCAAACCCGGCATCAGCGCCAAAGCCTTCCTTGCCACCGAACAGCGGATACCCGGTTTGGGCAACGGCGTTTTGCAGGATATCTTATGGAACGCCCGCATCAATCCCAGAAAAAAACTTGGGGATTTTAACGGCAAGGAATTCGGTGTATTGTACAAAAGCCTAAAGTCAACCCTTCTCGCAATGCGCAAACAGGGAGGCCGCGACACCGAAAAAGATCTATTTGGAAACAGCGGCGGGTACAAAACCATTCTGTCCGCCAATACTTTAAAAGATCCCTGCCCTGCGTGCGGGAATACCATTATACGGGAAGCGTATATGGGCGGTAATATTTATTTTTGCCCTGTCTGCCAGCCGGTTTAGATTTTTTATGGTTTGCAGTAATCCGCGTTATTGACAGTACTGGCCCCATATTCCATACTTCCAATCATGACACTGGCCAACAAAATTACTTCGCTACGTTTGATTCTGGCGCCCGTTTTTTTTATTGTTTATCTCCATCCCGGTATTGATGGGGCGTTTTTCCACAGCGCTGGATTCCTGGCGATATTATGGGGTTTATTTATTGTTATCGAATGTTCGGACTGGCTGGACGGCCTGGTCGCCCGCAGCCGCAACGAGGTCAGTGACTTTGGCAAAATTTTCGATCCGTTCTCCGATACACTGGTGCGCGTAACATATTTTTTATGTTTTATAACTAGCGGCCTTTTGCCCGTTATTCCGTTCCTTGTGATCCTGTTCAGGGAGTTCGGGATTCTGTTTATCCGCCTCCTTATGATGCAGAAGGGCGTTGTCATGGGCGCGCGTTCCGGAGGCAAGCTCAAGGCCGTATTTTATATGCTGACCGGCCTGGCGTGCATGCTCTCCCTGACTTTTACCAATATTGGCTATCAGTCAATAGGCGTAGTTTTCCACCAGGCCGCGCTTATAATCTTTATTATTTCCATGGCTATCGCGCTGGTTTCATTCGCGGACTATTTCCTGCTTTACCGCAAAACCGCAAAAAAATAAATTTTCTTTTACCTGTCGAACATATAACGAAGTACAGGCTGCCGCGCTGCCCTGGTTTCGTCCGGGCGGCCGATAACCGTTTTTTCCGGCGCCGCCTTGAGACTTCCTGGGTTTTCATTCGCCCTGTCAATCAGCCGTAAAAAAACTTCAACCGCCGTGTCAATGGTTTCCTTTGATTCGGTTTCCGGCGGTTCGATCATCAGAGCTTCCTTTACTATCAGCGGGAAGTACATTGTGGGCGGGTGGATTTTAAAATCCTGCGATTGGAAGTCCTGCAGCGCTTTGGCGAAATCGAGCGCCGACACACCGGTCCTGTTTTTAAGTTCTTCAAGTGATATTACAAACTCATGCATACAGGGGCCGTCAAGTACAGGCGGTATTTTTTCCCTTAAACGTTCCATCATATAATTGGCGTTTAATACCGCGTTCCGCGCGGCTTCAGGTATGTTTTCTTTTCCCAGTGTTAAGATATAGGCCGCTGCCCTTACTGCCACCAAAAAATTTCCCCAGAAGCTTCTGATCCGGCCGATGCTCTGATCTCCGGCCTGCTGTTGTTCGCCTGCCGGGTACTCGCGGCCGCTCAATCCGTAACCGGATAACGGCATGAACGGTGCAAGCAGTTTTTTGCATCCGAGCGCGCCCAGGCCCGGGCCGCCTCCGCCGTGCGGTGTGGAGAATGATTTGTGGAGGTTGAGGTGAACCGCGTCAAAACCCATGTCGCCAGGGCGGACAAGTCCCATGATTGCGTTTAAATTTGCGCCGTCGTAATAATTAAGCCCGCCGGCTTTGTGAATTGTCTCTGTAATTTCCAGTATATTTGGATCAAAGATACCCAGTGTATTTGGGTTGGTCAGCATAAGGCCTGCGGTATCCGGGCCAACGGCTTTTTTAAGTTCGGCCAAATCCACACAGCCGTCTTTGCCTGACGGAATATTGACTACTTCAAAACCGGCCATTGCCGCGCTTGCCGGATTGGTTCCATGGGCGCTATCCGGTATTATAATTTTTTTGCGTGCATTGCCGCCGCGGATTTTGTGGTACGCCTTAAAAAGCAGCAGGCCCGCGAACTCTCCGTGAGCGCCGGCCGCCGGCTGGAAACTCATCGCGTCCATGCCGGATATTTCGTTAAGGCAGTCCGCTGCAGTCCGCAGAATTTCCGTACAGCCTTCTATTGTGTGCAAAGGCTGGAGCGGATGAATGTCTGCAAAACCCGGCAGCGAAGCCAGTTCTTCGTTGATTTTTGGATTGTACTTCATGGTGCAGGAACCAAGCGGATAAAATCCGTCGTTGATTCCGAACGAACGTTTTGCCAGACTCCAGTAGTGGCGCGAGATTTCGTTCTCGTCTGCGCCGGGAAGGCGGGCCGGAGTTTTACGTGAAACCGATCCCGGCAATTTTACCGCGGGCACATCGCAGGGCGGCAGTATATCACAGCCGCGGCCGGTTTTTCCTTTTTCAAATATCAGTTTCATCTGGATACCCCCGGTAACGATGACGGCATGTTTGCGTGCGAAAGCAGCAAAACCAGTTCATCAATTTCTTCTTTTGTGTTTACCTCTGTAACGCACCACAGGATCCTGTCCTTTGCCAGCGGGTAACCGCCAAGAATATTTTTTTCTTCCAGGAGCCTTAAAACTTTTTCGCTGTCCGGGCAGGAGCTCACGAATTCATTAAAGAACTCGCCTTTATATATAAGCTGAAAACCCGGAATCTCCCTGATTTTATTCGCCGCGTAAACCGCCTTTGAATGGCATTGCCTGCCGGCTTCAGCAAAGCCTTCCTGGCCCATCACCGAAAGATAAACCGCCGCGGTCAGGGCGCAAAGCGCTTCGTTGGAACAGAGATTGCTGGACGCCTTCTCGCGGCGTATGTGCTGCTCGCGGGCCTGCATGGTCAGGACGAACGCCCTCTCCCCGCGGCTGTCGGTGGTTTCGCCTACTATCCTGCCCGGCATTTTGCGCATCAGGTTTTTTTTGCAGGCCATAAATCCAAGGTAAGGTCCGCCGAAGGCCAGCGGCAGTCCAAGGCTCTGGCCTTCCCCGACGGCGATATCCGCTCCGTTTTCTCCGGGGCTTTCCATTATACCCAGCGACATCGGGTTTACCCCCTGAACAAGGAGGGCGCCTGCCGCGTGTACTTTTTTCGCAATGTCTTTGACTTCTTCGATAAGGCCGTAAAAATTGGGGCTCTGCAGATAAAAACAACCGGCGTTTGGATCGGAGGCCAGTATTTTTTCCAGTGCCCTGAGATCGGTTTTACCGTCTGCGCAGCATGGGACCAGGCTGACATTTATACCGTAGCCAAAACAGTAGGTCTCGATGGTTTGTATTACATGGGGATGAGATGCCGCGCTGACATAAACATTCTGCCGTGTGCCCGCGGTGCTGTCTGTACGGACAATGTCCGAACACATATTAACAGCTTCCGCGGCCGCGCTGGCTCCGTCGTACGCTGAAGCGTTTGACACATCCATGCCGGTGAGTTCGCAGATCATGGTCTGGTACTCAAAAATACCCTGAAGTATCCCCTGGCTGATCTCCGCCTGGTAGGGTGTGTAAGCGGTTAAAAAAGTTTCTGCCGAGCAGATTCGTTTGACAGCGGCCGGTATATAGTGGCGGTATGCTCCGGCGCCGCGGAAGATTACCGGGAAGACTTTGTTCTTTTGCGCAATGGTTTTTATTTTTCTTGACAGTTCCAGTTCTGTGAGGCCGGAAGACAGATTTAAATTTTTAACCTTTACGCCTTGGGGAACCGCCGCAAAAAGTTTATCAACCGATGACTTGCCAAGAAACTTTAGCATTTCCCTGCGATCGCTTTCGGTATTGGGAATATAAGAGCCCATGTTTTTTTCCTGTTAAAGTATTTTGGAATATTCGTTCGCGGTAAGGAGTTCTCCTTCCGGCACAGCGCCGTCTGCGCGGATGAGCCAGGCGGTGTAGGGCGACTTGTTGATCAATTCCGGGGCGTTAAGCAGATCCTGGTTAATCTCGGTGACCGCGCCGTCGGCCGGACTGTAAATATCGGAGACAGCTTTTACCGACTCCACGTCCGCGAACACAGACCCGGCTGTTATTTTTTCGCCGCTTTTGGGCAGGTTGACAAATACTATGTCTCCCAGCTCCTGCTGCGCAAAGTCGGTGAGTCCGATCTCCAGAGTCCCGTTATCCAGTACCCTGATCCATTCATGTGATTTTGTGTACTTGAGATTTTCCGGTATATTCATTCTTTCCTCCTTATCTTTTATTTTATTATTTACCACGAACCGTACCTTCGGTACGTTCACGAACATAAGTCATTTGAGAAGAGCTCTCACGAAGAAATTAGGAATGAGGAATTAAAAATTAGGAATGGAAGAAACTTAATTTCCAACTCTTTTAACTCTGGACTTTTCTCATTTCTCCCTTCTAATTCCTCCCTTTTCTTTTCTCTCTCTGCTTTGTGTACCTCTGTGCACTCCGAGATCTCTGTGAGAGATCTTGCGGAAAATTTTTTTCGTGAGAGTTCGTGTGCTTGGTTCGTGTAAGTACCGCAGGTACGATTCGTGGTAAAATTTTTCATGAAATAATTTTTTTATAAAACGGCAGAGTGCAGGTTACGCCTTCGATCATTCTGCCGCGTACATCAATATTTACTGCGATACCCGGCTTTGCAAAACCTGCGTCAAGTAAGGCCATGGCGCAGGCTTTTTCCAGATACGGACAAAAGGTGCCGGATGTGGTAATTCCAATCTGAACGCCGCCGCTGTAAACCGCCGACTTCTCCCTTGCTATACCGCGTCCGGTTATCTCAATTCCGGTCCGCAGCCGGGATGGTCTGAATTTTTTTTCCAGGGCCGTTTTGCCGATAAAATCCGGTTTGTTCATTTTTACGCCAAAAGAAAGACCCGCTTCAAATGGCGTGATTGTTTCGTCCATTTCATGGCCCCACAGGGGCATTCCGGCTTCCAGCCTTAATGTATCCCGGCAGCCCAGCCCGCATGGCAGCAGGCCTGCATTCTTGCCGGCGTCCAGCAGTTTTTCCCATAACAATACCGCGTCATTGTTTTTGCAGTAGAGTTCAAAACCGTCTTCGCCTGTGTACCCGGTCTGCGATATTATGCAGGGGATTCCGGCTGCGCTGCCGTTTTCAATCAAAGTGTAATATTTTGAAGGAATTGTATTTGAAACAGAGGCCAGGATTTTTTGTGACTGCGGACCCTGCAGGGCAATCTGGGCCCAATCATCGGACACATCTTCAAAACAACAGTCTCCGCTGATTTTTTTTCCAATCCAGGCCGCGTCTTTTTCGCGGTTGGCCGCGTTAACCACCAGCATATAGCGGCCTTCATCCATTTTACAGACTACCAGGTCATCTATAATACCGCCGGTTTCATTACACAGGAGAGTATACCTGACCCGGCCGGTTACCATGTTTGTAAAATCATTGGTAAAAATTAGGCCCAGATTGCGCAGGGCGTCTTTTCCGGTAAGCGTAAATTCGGCCATGTGGCTTACATCGAACAGGCCGGCGTTTTTACGCACCGCGTTATGTTCGGCAATGACTCCGGTTTCATATTGGACGGGCAGGGAATAACCGGCGAAGCTGACCATACGTCCGCCGTTTGAAGAATGCCATTCGAAAAGCGGGGTTCTTTTTTCCATAACAGACTCCGGCTGCGCATTTTTACGGATTTTTGCTTTTTTGCAAAAACCGTGCCGCATATATATACGAAACGTATTAATATATGCGTGCGCTCCGTCTGTTACCTGAAAGATTCTTTCCCAGCGGGAAATTGCCTCGTCGGTATTATGTTTTTTACTGTAAGAAACTAAAACATAATTTTTCGGAGTGTCGACAGGCCTTATACGGCCTAAAAAATCCGGTACTTTTGCCTGAGAGTTTTTCGCCTTGCCCCTACGGCCCCCGGTATTTAATAACTTATAATTAAATAAAAATTTTTAAATACCGGATGTCTCCCGGATTTTTTATTCGAACATTTTTAATATAGTGTATTTTTCAAAAAACGGCAACAGCGCGGTGGTAACTAGTTAAGTAGGAAGTAGTTAAGTAGTGAGTAGCTAAGTAGCTAAGTAGTTGTCTTCTCTACTAACCACTTACCACTTACTACTAACCATTTACTACTTACTATTCAATGTGTTGGCTGTTTTTATTGACATAAAACATCATTTATGGAATAATTAGGATGACAAGGTATGTTCCCTGTCTTGATCGGAATTTTCCGGTCCATTTATAATCTTTTAAGGAGAATTTATGAACGGAATGAAAAAGACGGCATTGATTTTTGTTGCCGTACTTGTTTTGGCAATGGTCTTTGCCGGCTGCCAAAAAGCCGCCGCTCCGGCTGCCTCCGGCAGTACGGCTGTAAAGCAAAGCATAACTTTCACCGGTTATCCGATGAATGCCAAAAACAAAACTATAACCTGGTTTGGATCTGAAGGCTATGTACCCAATGCTGTATATGCCAGCGCGGATCAGTCACCTTTCCACACCGGTCTCCAGGACATGCTTGGGGTTACCATTAAATGGATATTCCCCATTGCCGGAACAAACAGCGCGCAGGCCATTAACATGACACTGGCGTCCGGCGATCTCCCGAACATTATGTTCGGCGGAATGATGGGCGACGCGGCCAGGTATATCGACGAAGGCACTTTCCAGGACCTTAGCCCCCATATGCAGGAATGGTCTCCGGCCTATTGGAAATGGATTCATACCAATCCGGCCTATGACCGCGCGATGAAGACCGACAGCGGCAAATATTACGGCTACGGCTTCTTCCGCGAAGCTGGCGGCTGGAACGATACTTATTTGGGCCCGGTAGTCAACAAGACCTGGCTTGATCAGAGCAATCTTCCCCTTCCCGCAACCCTTTCCGACTGGGATAAAACACTCCGTACTTTTAAGCAAAAATACAATGTGCCCATGAGCTTTGCGTGGTCGCGCGTTTCCGGATACGGAACCGGTATTTCCGGAGCCTTTGGCGCCTATACTTTTGCAGATTACAGACTCTATATCGACAACAACAAAAAAGTTCAGCTTGCCAATATCCAGCCGGAATTCAGGAACGAACTCCAGTTCTTTAACAAATGGTGGAATGACGGCCTTATCGATCAGGACTTCCTTTCCATCACCGACACAATGGCCCGCTCCAATGCCCTTAATCAAAAAATGGGTATTTCCATTACCTCCATGGGCCAGATGTCCAACTGGAGAGTCGACGCTGACGGCGCCAAAAACGGCTCGAACTGGATCGGACTTCAGTATCCCAAGGGCGACGACGGTACCCTGGTTCAGGTTGACGGCGGCTACGGCATAGGTTCTGTAGTAGCGGTTGTTACATCATCGGTAAAACCCGAAGATATGGAACTGGTCATGAGGATGCTGGACTACGCCTACACCGATGACGGGAACCTTTACTGGAACTTCGGCAAGAAAGGTGTTTCCTGGGATTACGGTCCTGACGGGAAACCGGCCTATCTTCCCCTGGTTACCAATGATCCTGACGGACTTAACAACTCCATCGACAAATACGGCGGATCAACCTGGAGCGGCAACTGCATCCAGGCGACTGCCCTGCTCTACATGAAGAACACCCAGGAATCAATTGACGCAAACGATCTCTGGTTCTATCCCAACCAGGCGATCTCTTTCCCGAGCAAAATGCCCAACGGTATGACGCTTACCCCGGACGAGAGCACCAGGGCCGCGGATCTGCGCGCAGCCATTTCAACCTATGTAAATGAAGCCGCTATACAGTTCCTTACCGGCCAGATCCCATTGTCCAACTGGGACGCTTATGTTGCCCAGGTTAATTCGATGGGCGCGCCGGAGCTCTTAAAGATTTATCAGGCAGCCTACGACAGGTACCTTGCCCGCTAATTACTGATTTTTTCTGTTGATATAAAGGCTGCTCCCGGAATCCGGGGCGGCCTTTTTTGTTGGTGACCTTTTTGTTGACAATTTATTGGATTCATTTCATAATTATTAAATAAAAGGGGTACCATGAGGGACATAAACATCAGTAAACTTCCGCTGGGAAAAGTCCTGGCAAGAGATTTTAGACTGAACAAATATAAGTATTTGCTGATTCTGCCTGTGCTGGTTTATTTTATTCTTTTTTCATATAAACCAATTTATGGTTTGGTTATAGCGTTCCAGGATTTTAGGGCCAACCTTGGCATAATGCGCAGTAAATGGGTAGGATTAAAGAATTTTATTACTTTTTTTAAGGATCCGTATTTCTTTAGGTTAATTAAAAATACTTTGTCCATAAGTCTGCTGAGTATCCTGTTTGGGTTTCCCGCTCCCATTCTCCTTGCCATTCTGCTTAACGAATTAAAAAATATTGCCTTTAAGCGCACAGTTCAGACTATCACATATATGCCTTATTTTATTTCCATGGTTGTTGTAGGCGGTCTAATCCGCAATTATACGACAAGCGACGGGATTTTTTCCCAAATAACTATGGCTTTTGGCGGCGCCGGGAAAAATTTTCTCATGTTTCCGCAGTACTTTTATCCCATTTACATAATATCAGACATCTGGCAGTACATAGGCTGGAATTCCATCATTTACCTCGCGGCCATTACCGGTATTGATCAGGAACAATACGAAGCGGCGATTATTGACGGAGCCGGCAGATTCAGGCGTATTTTCAGTGTTACTCTGCCCAATCTGCTGCCCATTATAATGGTGCTCTTTATCCTGCGTATGGGAGGAATCCTGAATGTCGGGTTTGAAAAAATAATTCTGCTTTATAACCCTAATATTTATTCGGTGGCGGATGTTATTTCTTCGTTTGTTTACCGCCGCGGTATCCAGGACGCCGCCTACAGCTACGCGACTGCGGTCGGGATGTTTAATTCGGTGGTGAATATTGTGTTCCTGTTCGGAGCCAATACCCTTAGCCGCAAATATACTGAACTGGGCTTGTTTTAGGGGGCGCCGGATGAATAATACAAAACCAAAAAAACTGAACAAGCTGAATAAATATACAATTAGCGACTATGTTTTTGACAGTATCAATGTGGTATTTATGGTTGCCTTGATGTTTGTAACCGTATATCCGATGTACTACGTTATTGTCGCCTCCGTTACAAACAACCTCGCCCTGCTGGCGACACCGGGCTTTCTCTGGTACCCAAAGGGATTTACCCTCGGTTCGTTTAAACTCGCCTTTACCCACCCGCTGATATTATCCGGGTACAAAAACATTCTCTTTGTTATGTTCTGGGGTTTGATAATCAATATTATGCTTACCCTGTTTACCGGCTTTTTCCTCGCGTCAAAAGATGTTTATTTTAAAAAACCGATTCTGTTTATTATTCTTTTTACGATGTTCTTTAACGCCGGAATGATTCCCAATTTTTTGAACATCCGCAGTCTGGGTCTTTACAATTCACTTTGGTCGTTGATCCTTCCCGGAGCCGTAAGCGTTTATAACTCAATCATCTGCCGGACCGCAATAGAGACTGTGCCGGAGAGTCTTCCTGAGTCCGCGCGCATTGACGGGGCCAATGATCTTACAATATTGTTCAAGATCATTACTCCGCTTATAAAGCCAACCATTGTCGTCCTTATTCTTTATTACGGGATCGGCCACTGGAATTCCTGGTTTAACGCGTCCATCTACATTAGGGATAACATAAAGCTGCCCATCCAGAATATTCTTAGGTCAATATTAATTGCCAACTCCGATATTCTGAACGCAGCAGCTACGGAAAAAGACCAAATCAACCAATTTGCTGAATCAATAAAATACGCGGCAATTGTAATCACCACAGTGCCGATACTTTTCATTTACCCATTCCTGCAGCGCTACTTTGTTAAGGGCGTTATGATTGGAGCGGTCAAGGGTTAATGAAAGAAATGAGAAATGAGAAATTAGGAATGAGTAATTAAGAATTGGCGATAATTTCCAATCTTTTAATTTCTAATTTCTCATTCTTAATTTCTAATTTTTTTAAGGCTGTTTCCCAATATAGGCCAGTATCCCGCCGTCTACGTAGAGAATGTGGCCGTTTACAAAGTCCGACGCGCCTGAGGCCAGAAAAACTGCCGGTCCCTTAAGATCGTCTGTGTTGCCCCAGCGTGCTGCCGGAGTCTTGGAAATGATGAACTGGTCAAAGGGATGGCGGCTGCCGTCCTTTTGCCTTTCGCGCAGGGGCGCCGTTTGCGGTGTTTCGATGTAGCCGGGGCCGATGCCGTTGCACTGAATGTTGAATTCGCCGTATTCACTTGCTATATTGCGGGTCAGCATTTTAAGCCCGCCCTTTGCCGCCGCGTACGCGCTTACCGTTTCCCTGCCCAGTTCGCTCATCATTGAACAAATGTTGATAATTTTGCCGCCGCCATTTTTTATCATCGACGGAATTACCGCCTTGGAAACTATAAACGGCGCGTTGAGATCAACGTCAATGACTTTGCGGAAATCTGCTGCGCTCATCTCGGTCATCGGGATTCTTTTGATGATTCCTGCGTTGTTAACCAGAATATTTATGGCCCCCGCGTCCTTTTCGATTTTTGTGATGGTGTCCCTGACCGCGTTTTCGTCGGTTACATCGCAGACATAACCGTGCACCGGAATTCCGGCTTGTTTGTACGAAGCAAGACCTTTGTCCACCAGTTCCTGGTTAATGTCGTTAAAGACGATCTTCGCGCCGGCTTCGTGGTAAGCCTGTGCAATCGCAAAACCAATTCCGTAGGAGCCGCCTGTAATCCAGGCCACCTTTCCGGTTAAAGAAAAAGCATTATTAAAACTCATTATTTTTGCCTCCGTGTTTTTAAGATCATCTTGCCCCTTTGAGAGGTCGTGTTTTACAAAAGTTTGTCTGCCGGAACAGTATCCATATCGTCAAAATCCTGGTTTTCGCCGGCCATTGCCCAGATGAACGTATACGCCGCGGTGCCTGCGCCGGAGTGAATTGACCAGGACGGCGAAATAACTGCTTCCTGGTTTTTCATGACTATGTGGCGGGTCTGTTGCGGCTGGCCGTGGAGATGGAAAACAACCTGGCCGGGTTTTACGTCAAAGTAAAAGTAAACTTCCATGCGCCGTTCATGGGTGTGAACCGGCATTGTATTCCAGATTGAACCTTCCTCCAGAATTGTCATCCCCATTGAAAGCTGGCAGCTCTGCAGGACCGCCGGATGCACGTACTGGTAAATTGTCCTGGCGTTGCAGGTTGACTGGTCGCCCAGTTTGCGGGGATTGGCTTTTTCGATCGGGATAAAAACCGCCGGGTATGTTGTATGGGCCGGAGTGCTGGCCATGTAAAACTTTGCAGGTTTTTCTTTGCCTGCGCTTGCAAAAATAACTTCTTTGGTTCCCTTGCCGATGTAGAGGCCGTCGCCCTTCTTCATTTTAAAAACCTGGCCGTCGGCCGTTACAGAACCCGAGTTCTCGATGCAGATAATTCCCAGTTCTCTGCGATCAAGAAAAACATCGCTGCCGAATTCCTTGCCGCCTTTGAGCTGGAGTTTTTTCGTCGCCGGATACGCTCCGCCGAACACTACCCTGTCATTATGGGTATAACAGAGGCTGATTTCATCCTTTATAAATACCTTGTCAAAAAGATAATGTTCCCTCATGGCCGCTGTGTCGTAGTGCTTCATGTCCTGGGGGTGGTTGCTGTAACGTATGTCCAGTTTCATATTAACTCCTGTTGGTTTTTTGATTACATTATAAATTTAAACCACACATAAAAAATTGTCAAATGGGCGCGATGTATAGAGTAAACTATAACTATTCCGGCAGATTATCGGATTTATCTTGAATTTTCACTTAACCGATTGCATGGTTTTTACTTAACCGATTACATGAATTTTATTTAACCGATTACATGAATTTTATTTAACCTGCGGCGGCCTCTGCGGCTTTTTCCCTAAGAAACGCAATCACCGATCGTGCGGTTGCAGGCCTGGTGTTTTCCAGCAGTATGTCAATATTAGGTTTGCGCTCGATCAGCAGTTTTAAAAAAACCGGCCAGTCGAAATCCCCGGTCCCGGCAGGGAGATCGCCTTTTTTACGGCCGTTTTCCATGCGGAAGTCCTTGGCATGAATTGCCATTATCCTGTCTCCGAACGCGTCCATGGTCCGGGTAAAGAACGACTGCTGGCTTTCGCGCAGGCCGTCAACCGGCATTAGGTTTACCGGATCCCAAATTATACCCAGCGCAGGGGTAGGGAAGCGTTCGATCAGAGCTTGCATTTTTTCAATGCTTGAAATCGTATGCTGATAAGCCACCGGTTCAATGGCGGCTATTGATCCGCATTTTTCCGCGCAGTTAAGCAGGCGTTCGGCAGATTTACAAAAGAGGTCAAAGGTTTGTTCGTTCTGTGTATCCGGATGGAATGAGCAGTTTGCGTTAAGGGACCCGGTCTCTGTTCCGACCAGGGCACAGCCAAAGTCCCCTGCGCACCGCAGATGCTCTTCAAAACTGCGCAGCGCCTTTTCACGCTCGTCCCTTTCCGGGTGGATCGGGTTTATGTAACAGCCCAGTACTGCAATCGAAATATTTTGTCTTTCAAAAATTTTTTGTATCCGCCGCGCGTATCCCGGGCTTAGCGCACCCGGCCCGGGGGAAGGATCAAGGGCTTTTGAGAGTGCAAGCTGTATGGATTCCGGATGGTAGTCCGCCAGAATATCTGCCAGCTGTTCCGGCGGCAGTTTGCCGTAGTCATGGGCGCGCAGGCCGATTTGTATCATGCTTTATTTATACACCAAATTCCTGATATAATAAACTATAATGCGAATTCGCAGCGCTGTTTTGTCCGACGCTCAGGCCATACTCGGCATTTACGCTCCCTATATTACAGATACCTGTATTTCCTTTGAAACCGAGGTTCCTTCGATCGAAGAATTCGGGACCAGAATTGAAAAAATCAAGCTGGATTATCCTTACCTTGTCTGTGAATCAGACGGTAAAGTCGCGGGTTTCGCCTATGCTTCAAAACACCGCGAACGCGCTGCATACCGTTACAGCGTAGATGTGTCCGTTTATGTGGCGCCGGCTTACCAGCGGCAGGGTATTGGCAGCGCCCTTTACACCGAATTATTTGAGCAGCTGTGCGGACAAAGCATTTATACGGTATTTGCCGGCATTGCGCTCCCAAACGATAATAGTACGGCTCTCCATAAAAAGTTTGGATTTGCGCAAGTCGGCATATATCACAATGTCGGTTATAAAATGGGCAGATGGCTTGATGTGATGTGGATGGAAAAGCCGCTTGCCGTATATAATATTCCGGAGGTAAAAAGTGAACGATTTATTTGAAAAAGCCAAAGGTTTGATTTCCGCATGGAAAGGCAATGATTATATTTTTGGCCGCGGCGTCCTGCCGCAGATTGGCCGGCTTGTTTCCCGTTACGGCAAAAACGCCATGCTTGTCTGCAGTTCCTCGCATATCGAAACAGTCGCCGGGCCGATATCCGATTCGTTAAAAAAAGCCGGCGTAAGCCTTGCCGGCGGGGGTATAGTTCCGGGCGCGGCTCCCAATACACCACGCTCTGATGTCTACCGTATAGAAACCTGGTTCCTTCATCATGAACCTGACGTAATTGTCGCAGCCGGCGGCGGCTCCACCATTGACGCCTGCAAAGCTTCCAACTTCCTGGCCTGTCTCGGCAAAACAGCGTCTCCGGAAATCGATCACTGGTTTGGCACCGGCGTAATTTCGGCGGCGCTTGCCGCGTCCGGGAAGAAACTGACCCCCGTTGTCGCTGTGCAGACTTCGGCAAGTTCCGGCGCTCACCTGACCAAATATTCCAATATAACCGACCTGTCGGCAGGTCAAAAAAAACTTATTGTGGATGACGCAATTGTCCCGCGGGCAAGCCTTTTCGATTATGATACAACAGCTTCTGTGCCAATCAAGGTTACAATGGACGGTATTCTGGATTCATTCTCCCATTGCTTTGAAGTTTTTACCGGGCTGCCGGCCGATACCCCGCGGGAAAAATATGATCTCGCCGCGTCCATTGCCGGGACAGTTATGGAACTCGTCCTCAAATACGCTATGGCCGTAATTAAAAATCCGTCCGACATGGAAGCCCGGCAGGCCATTGGTCTGGCATCGGATTTGGGAGCTTACGCAATAATGATAGGCGGAACCCACGGTCCGCATATGACCAGTTTTTCGCTTATCGGGCTGGCCGGCCACGGTACCGCCTGCGGTATTATGAATCCGTATTACGCGGTCCTGTTCGCACCCGCCATTGAAAATCAATTGAGGCTGGTATGCGGATTACTCGCAAGGTACGGTTTTATTAAAGACGATCCTCAGAAATTGTCCGGCAGGGAACTGGGCCTTGCCTTTGCCGGAGGCATGACCGTGTTCGGTAAATCAATTAACGCACCGGTAACACTGGGCGAATTGTTTAAATGGGATCAGACCTATATTGCAAAAATACTGGATGCTGCCAAAGATCCGCAGCTTGAAATGAAACTGCGGAATATGCCTGTCCCGATCAGCGCTTCGGAAGTTGATGAATATATCGGTTCTGTCATCAAGGCGGCGGTAAGCGGTGATTTTTCGTTAATCAAAACCATAAGTGTTGGCTGATTAACGCTGCTAAACCGGGATTACGCTGTCCTGTTGATTAATCAAGCGGCCATTTGCCCTTATACACTGACTTGTTGGGTTCCGACAATTGCCAGCCTTTTATTTTAACAATAAAGGGCCACTTGCTTGAATTACCAAAAGTCCGCAGTACAATCGACGCGATGTTCATTTCATTTTTTAGTACCGCGGCCATGCTCGGCTCACTTGTTGAGACTGACGGAAATTGGCTTTCGTTGACCGTATAAATGGCCTTTCCGTTCAGGGCGCTGTGGTTGTAACCCATAATCGCAAACACTTTGGCGTCTCCTGTGTCTTCCCTTATTTTGCGGAAATTTTCCGCCATAAACTGTTCGCGCAGTATCGCGATTCTTTTTTGGTTTTCTTTTTGTGAAAGTTTAAAATTCCAGTTGTTTGCCAAAAGGCCCTGTTCTACATTGGCGATTATTTTTTTCATCAATTCCATATCCGGGGCGCTGATATTTGAGTACCTGGCCTGATTGGTTCTGAAGTCTTCTATCAGCCTGTACCAGTTGCCGGCCCTCTGCCAAATCCCGTCGCCGGAGAACAGCGGGATGCCTTCAATCTGATCGTAATTTTTTAAAATAAAAAACCATAACGCATCAACCCCCGCGCCGTACGGATCATGTTCAATATCAAAACCGTGGACCCTGATTTTTTCTTCAAGCGTTGAATTCCACTGATAAATTTTTTTGTAGAATTCCGCCTTTCCCTTGTTAAAGATGGTTATTCTTTTTGCGGCGGAATACCTGTTTATAAACTCATAACAATCTTCGTCGCCGGTATCAAAATAATACTGAAAAAAAAGTGCGTCCGAAAAACTGCACTCCAGGGCAAAGTCTCTGACGCCCAGTGAGTAATAGTATTGCATTAAGCCCAGCTCAATACCGAAGTTCTGGGAGCTGATGTGGTTCTCGCCTATAAAAATTACATCATAATTTTTTAAATCAGGAGTCTTTGGTTTGATTGTAAATCCGGCGCCGCTTTCCGGTATACTGCCCTGAGCTGCAGGGTTGTGACACCCCAAAAGCAGCGGAATAATTACCGCACAGACAATCAGCAAAAAAATTCTGCCGTGATTGTCCTTCATTTTTTTCTATTGACTCTTACATCAGCGGGGCAAACAGGCGCAGCAGATCCTGAAAAATCCGCTGCGGCGCGTTTCTGGCGCAGTCTGCCAGGGTTATTTCGTGGCAAAGCGGCAGGGTGTTGTTAAAATCATCCCTTACCGTTTTTACCGTCTCTGACTCCAGCAGAAGGACTCCGCATTCAAAGTGCAGGTAAAGGCTGCGGAAGTCAAGGTTTGTTGTTCCCACTGTCGCTGTCCTGTCATCGGATACGAAAGTCTTGGAATGGTTGAAACCCTGGGTGTACTCATAAATCTTGACGCCGGACAATATTAACTGGCGGTAGTAGGAACGGGATACAACGGCGACATACCATTTGTCCCAGCGGTGCGGGGTTACTATCCTTACGTCAACACCGCTTTTGGCAGCTATCGATAACGCCGAAATTAAATCGTCATCCACTACAAGATACGGTGTATTGATGTAAACGTAGTCTTTGGCGTTGTTTATTATTTTTATGTAAACATGCTCCCCGATGTTTTCGGAGTCCAGGGGGCTGTCCGCGTAGGGCTGCACATATCCGTCATCTTCAATCCCGCACGTCTGTTGCTTCCACGGATAAAAAGATTGGGGGTCATCGTAAACGCGCTGATCCTGGCCGTTCCACATCTGCAAAAAAATCAGCGCGAAACTCCAGGCGGCCATTCCTTCCACCATTATGGCCGCGTCTTTCCAGTGGCCGAACCTTTCCTTGGCGTTGATGTATTCGTCGGCCAGGTTCATGCCGCCTGTAAACGCCGTCTTGCCGTCTATACAGACGATCTTGCGGTGGTCCCTGTTGTTCTGCAGGGATGACAATACAGGCTTGAACGGATTAAATACCGTACTCCTGATTCCCTTCTTTTTTAACGTTTCCCTGTAGTTGGCGGGCAGAGATGTAAAGTTTCCAAGATCGTCATAAATAATCCGGACATCAATTCCTGCGGCTGCCTTTCTTTCCAGAATTTCCAGAATTGAATCAAACACTACCCCGGAACGCAGTATAAAAAATTCCAGGAATATGTATTTCTCCGCCTTTTCAAGTTCGATTAAAACTCTGTTAAAAAAAGATTCGCCTGAGTCAAAATAAACCGATTTTGTATGCGTATATACAGGATACCCCGCGTGTTCGTGCAGGTAATGGGCAAGGGGCTCACTGTCCAGGCCCTGCTGTTTTAACAGCGGCAAAAAATTTCCCGGTAAAAAATACAGCGGCTTGTACCTGCGTTCCAGATCCTCGGTTTTTTTCTGCATTTTGCGCGGATTGGTTTGTGTATGGAAAATTACGTAAAAAAGTCCGCCGAATACGGGGAAGAGCAGAATTAAAAAAATCCAGATTATTTTGTAGGCAGATTTTTCCTGTTTGTTCATTATATACAGGCTTACGATTATGCTGATCCAGTAAAGAAGGAGATCAACAAAACGATAAGCCCTGCTGGTGCTTATAACCAGGGCGATAATTACAAATATCTGGATTAACAGCAGGGTGATGATCAGCAGACGCCGCCGGAATACTACCCTTACCCAGTTTTTCTGTTCCATATTTTTTAAGCCGGCCAGGCTCCTATTCCCTGTCTAAGCAGTACAACATCGCCGGTTCTCATGTCAAGGACAGTTGAAACAACCCGTTCCTGGTCTTCTCCCGGATCGAGGATCACATCCAGTCCGTTTATTGTTTCCAGTTCCCACCCGCCTTCAAAAAGGACATCTTCGCCGAACAGGACATTTTTACCGTCTTCATCGTCAAAATCGGGCATATAGTCCTCGGCCATGGACCGTTTGGCGGTAATTCCGTAGAGCGGGCAGCCCAGGCTGTTTATTACCGTTACCGGCACCGGATGCGCCGGAAGCCTGACGCCAATTTCTTTGCGTCTTAGGCTAAGAGTTTTTTCCGTGCCCAAAAGCGTGCTTAAAATAAAAACATAGGGCCCCGGCGCCAGGCGCTTTATCAGCCTGAACCTGGTATTGTCCAGGCTGCACCATTCGCCGAACTGGGCGATATTGGAACATAAAATTGTAAAGAGTCTTTCGTCCTTTTCCCCGGACAGCTGCCGCAGTTTTTTGATTCCTTCCCTGGACTGTGTTGAACAGACAATGCTCCAGCTCGTATCGGTCGGAAGCGCGGCTATACCGCCGTTGACCAGGAGTTTTACCGATCTGTTTAAAATACGATCGTCGATGTTTCCCGCAGCCACGTATTCAATCATGAAATTTTCCCTGGTTATGGGACCCAGATTAACTTATCGGGCGCGGATTCCTTGAGGAATATTTTTTCGTATAAGCCTGAAGGCTCTACTCCCGGGTCTTCGGGAAAGTAGGTAGCCCGGAAAAACCAGACCACGTCGGCCATGGCAGACGCGGAATTGGTCGGCGCGTAACGGAACCAGATTTCTTTTTCTTCCAGGATTTTACGGGCTTTTTCGTCGGTAACAAGTTCGCTGTCGGTAAGACGGCGTATCTCGGAACGGAGTCCACCGTAATGGGTATTCCCTACCGAAAGCATGCGAAGTTTTTCGTATTCGTCCATCCAGTAGATTTCGTAAATTCCTGCAACTGCGGGTACTTTGGCGTTAATGGTCCATCTGTCCGCGACAGCCAGGGGCGACCATTGAATATTGTAATAAGCGGCGTTTTCTTTCGCCAGCAGAGTTATCCCGTAGTCCATAATTAAATATAACATACAAAAAATGAATTTTCCAAGAGTATAATATTAATATTTTTTCTACATTAAAAAAACCAAAATGTGCATTATTTTATACTATTTAAGATTCTTTTGGTAATTTTTTTTTGTCAATTTATCCTAATTCTTTATAATATAAGGAATTAAGATATTTTTATTTAAAAGTGGTTACCTGGCACGAAAATTGCTATATAAAGGTTAAGTGATGATTATAAAGTGAGGAAAACAGATAATATGAACAATGGAACACATGATGCAAATAAAGATGAAGTTTTACAATCTTATTTTCATCAAATCAAAAATATACCTTTATTGACCTTTGAAGAAGAACTGGAATTATCCAGGCTTATAGAAAAAGGCGACCAGGCAGCCAAAAAAAGGCTGATCGAAGCCAATCTTAAACTCGTAGTCAAGATTGCGCGTGCCTATGTAACTTCCGATGTTCCGCTTCTTGACATAATCCAGGAAGGCAACCTCGGTCTTATGACAGCTGCCGGCAAATACAGCCACTTAAAAAAAGTACGTTTTTCAACATACGCCGGCTGGTGGATTCGCCAGACAATAAGCAGGTACATGGTAAATAAACGCCGTACAATCCGTCTGCCGCACAGGAAGGAAGAAACCCTCCGCAGAATTCAGAGGGTATACCATACATTAACCCAGACCCTTAACAGGCAGCCGCGTCTGGAAGAAATCGCCCAGAATGTGGGAGCTTCCTGCGCCGAAGTGGAACTCATTCTTAACATGACCAACGGTTTTATTCCGGTTGACATGGATAACAGAAATGACGAATACGGCATTATCGAAGATATTTATGAAGATTATACCTACAGCCCGGAACAGCAGCTTATGCGCAAATCATCCAGGGACGCGACCCTTAAGGCGTTAAAGTCGCTTAAAAACCGGGAGCGCCGCATACTTATGTACCGTTACGAATTCAACGGCGAAGAAAAACCTACCTTAAAAAATATCGGCGAGAAAATGGGAATCTCCCCGGAGACTGTACGTCAAATCGAAATCCGGGCCATTAACAAGATGCGGAATTTTTCTGACGATCTTCATACTTATTATCTGGAAGCAATCTGAGCCTTTCCCGGAATCCGGTCAATTCCTGGAAGCCTGCTTGTAAAATAATTTTTGTTCACCCGGCAATCCTCCGGCCGGGTGAACTTTTTTTTGGTATCTGCTTGATCAATCTAAATAAAAAAATTAAAAGATGCCGATAAATATCTTAAGGCGGTAATTATGAGAAAAAGATATTTTTCCGGTATTATCCTTTTGACTCTTATTGTTACATTTTTTAGCTGTACGACTCCCGCTCCGGCCCCTGCTCCTGCGCCGGCTCCACCTCCTGCGCCCATCATAGTACAAACACCGCCGGATACTTTAATGCCGCTGACCGTCGGCATTCTGCAGCGGCTATTTGAATCAAACGAACAAATGGCCAACGAGATAAAAAACTACCAGATGATTCTTTTTGGCAGGATTCTGCTTGAAAGGAACTATACGCAGTCCACCAACCGGCTTGAATCCGGCAAGGTAACTTTTGAAGATGTGCATGTCAGGGATGAAATAACTGTTCCGGACCAGGTTGAAGGCCAGACCATGGAAATGCAGATCGTTAATAATGAAATAATTCTTTCTGTATGTTTTGAACGGGAAGACCGTTATGCAAACTGCCAGCTCCAGTTCTCTTCCATGGCAGGCGATCCGGAAGGTTATTTTTACCTTAAATACAGCCCCAACGGAAAAGCGGTCAGCGCCGGTGATGCAAGGGGCATTGTATCTTACGGCGGCCCGGAATACAGCATAAAATTTACCGGCGATAAAAGTCCTTATTTATTGATAAAATTGACCCAGAAGGATACTGACCGGGTGAATTCCCGCACAGCATCGGGGCGCAAGATACAATAGTCTTTTGTTTTAAAACTGCTTGAAAACTGCCAGCCGCAAAAAAAAATCTCCGCCGGGCAAAAAACCCGGCGCTGTTTCCAAAACCAAACGGAGATTTTCCAAAAAAGAAAAACTTTCCAGGCTGATTTTACATAATAAAATTTCTGTGATGCTTGTCACCGGGATTCTGATAAGCGTTGGCATGCTTGTCTCGGTTTATTATGTTGTTTCACAGGGGCGCAATGAAATAACAGGTGAAATTATTGCCGCGCAGGAGCCTGTCCCTGCACAGCAGGAGCCTGCCGCTGACTTGCTCCCGGTTGCCGCAGTTGAACTTCCTGCACCCGCCGCTGTTGAACCGCCGCCAGTTGTACCGACACAGCTTCCTGCCCCCGCTGCGCCCAAACTGCAGCCTGCGGCCCCGCCGGCTGCGGCTGTACCTGTACAACCGGCCGCGCCGGTTCAGCAGACGCCGGTTCAGCAAGCGCCGGCGTCCGTACAACAGGCGCCAAAAAAGATCAACAGTATAAAACTCGTTTTTGTAATTGATGACGCGGGCAACAATTTGCGGGATCTTGAACCGTATCTGCGTTTCCCGGGATCGCTTACGATTGCTGTACTTCCGGGACTTCCCAATTCCGCAGAGGCCGCGCGCCGGATCCGGGCCGCAGGCAAGGAGGTGCTGCTGCATCAGCCGATGGAATCCCTTGGCGGCAGCAATCCGGGGCCCAAAGCGATTTATTCGGCAATGTCAGAGGCAGAAATTCGGTCGGTTGTTAACAGCAATCTGGATGAAGTCTGGCCGGTTGCCGGTATAAATAATCATGAAGGTTCAAAGATTTCCATGGATGAAAAGATCATGGAAATTATTCTTGATATCTGCCGTGAGCGCGGAATATTTTTTCTTGATTCCCGCACCACCGCTGATACCGCCGCTCCCGAGGCTGCCATACGTCTTGGCGTGGAAATCGGAGAACGCGATGTGTTTCTCGACAACGATCATGACCGCAATTCCATAATAAGCTACCTTGATTCCGGTCTTGCGAAAGCCGCGCAAAAGGGAAACGCCGTAATGATAGGCCATGTCTCCACAGATACCCTTGCGTCCATACTTAATGAATTTTATCCGGGGTGGATTGATCGGGGATATACACTTTCCACAGTTTCAGGAATTATGGAAAAATAATGAAAGTCCTTGGTATAGAAACTTCCTGCGATGAATGCGCGGCCGCCATCGTGGAAGACGGGCATATTGTCCTTTCCAATATGATCCATTCCCAGATACCCGATCACGCGGCCTTCAACGGAGTAGTCCCGGAGATAGCCAGCCGCAAACATATTGAATGGATACAGGCGGTCGTACAGGAAGCGCTTTCAAAGGCCGGCCTGGGACCCGGCGGAATTGACGCTGTTGCCGCTTCAAACCGGCCCGGCCTTATCGGCGCCCTGCTGGTCGGCCTGAACTTTGCCAAGGCATTTGCCTGGGCCAAAAAAATTCCTTTTATTGCCATTGATCATATGCTGGCCCACCTTTACGCTTCCAGGCTTTATATTGGTAAATCTGAAAAACCTGACCTGCCGCCGGATTACCCGTTCCTGGGATTGCTTGTCTCCGGCGGCCACAGCATAATCTGCCGCGCGGATAGTTTTGATAATATAAGCGTAATCGGCGCGACTACGGACGACGCGGCAGGGGAAGCGTTTGACAAGGTTTCCAAGTTTTATGGTTTTGGTTATCCCGGCGGCGCTGTAATTGACGCGCTGGCCAAAACCGGCAATCCGGAAGCCTATCATTTTCCGCTCCCGAACCTGACCGGAAAAAATCCATGCGACTTTTCGTATTCCGGGCTCAAGACAGCGGCGATCCACCAGCTGTGTCAATTTAAAACCGGAGCCGGGGCCAATGCAGCCGCAGTTGTAACCGGCGCCGGAGCTTCATCTTCGTCTTATGCCGGAGATGCTGCAGATATAGCTGCTTCCTTTCAAAAAACCGCAATAGAAATACTTGTCCGCGGCCTTCTTAATGCGGTAAAAGTAACGGGAATCAAAACAATTGTAGCAGGCGGCGGAGTCGCGGCAAACTCGGTACTCCGTTCGCGGCTGGCGCAGCAGCTGGATCTTCGCTGTATATTCCCGCCCATGGAACTCTGCGGCGACAACGGCGCCATGGTCGCGGGTATTGGTTACCAATACCTTGTAAGGGGCGACAGATCGCCGTTAACGGTAACAGCCTCCGCCAGGGTAGAAGGCTTTAAACGTAAACTGCATCAGGATTAACGGACGGTTAACGGCGGTATAACGATGGAAAACATTTCTAATTTGCAGGAATATTTAATAGTATATTTTTGACGGAGGATTTTTATGGCCATTAACAAAGAAGAAAAATTTATTATCCGCGAACTTGCAAGGCAGGTAAAAGACCTGGCAGCTCTGGATATTAACCGCCAGAGGATAAACCGTATTAAAGATATGCACAGCCTTAAACCTGTGCGCCCTCCTGTCTGGATTGACGAATTGCCCTGGCACGAGATGAACATAGATGACGAACTGACCCTGCGCTGCACGGACAAAAAGGCCCAGCAAATGGAAATGCAGCTTCGCAGGGTTTTGTTCCGCTGGAAGCACATTCAGGCGGATATGGTTGTCGAAGACACTTTTTATGTAAACAAGACCTATACCGAATCGGACCTGGGCGTTGAGGTAATGGAAAAGACAGCGGCTACAAACGCGGCCAATCATATTATTTCCCACCATTACGAGGACCAGCTTGATACAGAGGAAAAACTGGACGGCCTTAAAATGCCGGTAATAACAGCAGAGCCGCAAACAGACAAAGTAAATCTTGAAATTACCAATGATGTCTTTGACGGCATAATGCCTGTCAGGCTGCGCGGTTATGGAATTTATTACGCGCCCTGGGATGTAATATCAAGGCTGCGCGGGGTTGAAAAATGCTACATGGACATGATTAGCAACCCGGATCTGATTCACAAGACCATGAAGAAGTTTACTGAAATCTACACATCCCGTTACAATCAGATGCAGGAACTTGGGCTGCTTGATTACAATGTTTCTGCTCTTCATTGCACCCCGCCCTATACAGACGAACTGCCTGCCTCCGATTATGACGGAGGAAAAATCCGGTTTAAGGATATATGGTTCCGGGGCATGGCCCAGCTTTTTGGGTCGGTTTCTCCGCAGATGCAGGACGAGTTTGACCTTCAGTATATGCGCCCCATGATGGATAAATGCGGGCTCTCCTACTATGGCTGCTGCGAACCTTTGGACAAGTTTATTCCCTGGCTTAAAAAAGTTCCCAATATGCGCAAGATTGGGGTCAGCCCCTGGGCCAATGTCCGCTCATCGGCAGAGCAAATCGGCGGTTCCTATGTGCTTGCCCGTAAACCCAACCCGGCCAATGTAGCCAGGGTTTTTGACAAACAGGTTGTGGTAAACGAAATCAGGGAAACCATTGAAGCCGCCCTGGCCAATAAATGTCCTTACGAGTTTGTCATTAAGGACATAAGCACCGTAAATTACAAACCTCAAAATTTAATTGACTGGTCCAATACCGTACAGGAAGTCATAGATAAATATTATTAATATTAATAATTTTAATGCCATAAAAACTGAACTGATCCGCAAATCCATTCACTCTTTAATCGCGCTATGCACTGTCATGGCGGCTTTTTCAAGATTGTTTACAATCTGGTTTTTAATTGCCGGAATTTTGGTTTATACGTGCATCGAGCTGATGAGGGTACACGGTAAAAAAATTCCTTTTATTACCGCGCTCACTGTACTTGCCAGCCGGCCCCGCGAACAGGGGCGTTTTGTGTTCGGCCCGGTAACTCTTGGTCTGGGCGGCCTGGCAGCAATTGTTTTTTTCCCGCCGCAGACCGCCGCAATTGCAATTTATGCCCTGGCCTTTGGCGACGGACTGGCAAGCCTGGCCGGTCTGACAATCGGCCGCATAAGGCCTGCATTTATGTGCGGCAAAAGCCTGGAAGGTTCCTTCGCCTGTTTTGCCGCTGTTTTCTTAATAACCCTTAAGGTAAGTGGCAGTCTTGTAACCGGTTTGGCCGCCGCACTTGCCGCAACTGTTGCCGAAGCTTTGCCGCTGCACGACTTCGACAACATAGCGGTCCCCCTGGCAACAGCCATAGCAGTAGCCATAGCAGTAAGCCTTATATAATCCTCTATTCCGAATTCCACATTTCGAATTCCTAATTTAAGGAAACCCAATCGCCGCTGCCGCGCGCGCTCTTGTATATGGCTTCAAGAATTACCCTGGCCTTTCTTCCTTCCTCAGCCGAAATATTCAACGGCTCTCCGGTCCTTACCGAGTTCGCGAAGTTGTCGCTTCCGCAGCGCCAGCGCCGTTTAACCGGCCAGGGCGCCTGTTCGGTCCAGACTCCGTCCCGTTTAGTCCACCAGGTGTGATTGCCTTCCGGACCGCCTGTGGTGTAAACATAGGCGCCGTCGGTCCCGTGGATCTCAACGCGCGCGTACCAGGTCGGCGCCGGGTAGGATGTGGTGGATGCATAGCGTACAACCAGGCCTGTGCCGTAATCCCATTCGGACCACCCATAGTCTTCGGCTTCGATAAAATGCGTCTGCCTGGCGATCCCGGCCTTTACCCTTTTTGGCATACCCAATACTTCCAGCATCCTGTCGACTTCGTGCACGCCCTGGTTGCTCATGGCCCCGCCGCCGTCGAAACGGTAAGTTCCGCGCCAGCCGCCGTTCTCGTCGTAGTACTTTTGATCGCGGCAGACGTTCAGGTTTACGTTCGCGGACAGGATCCTGCCAAAGAAGCCTTTTTGGCGGGCCTTGACCAGCTCCATCATTTCCGGCGTGTGGCGCATATCGTAATCCACACCAAACAGCAGACCTTTTTCTTTTGCCATTGTGATCGCGCTGTCGCAGGCTTCAACAGTTGCGTCCATTGGTTTTGTCGTAAGTACATGCTTGCCCGCCGCGAAGCACTGTTTGGCGACTTCGCAGTGCAGACCGGTAGGTATTACGACGTACATAACTTCAACTTTTGGATCCCTAAGAAAATCGTTTATATCTGCGCTGTATTTTACGCCGAATTTTTCTCCGGCGGCCCTGGCTTTTTCTTCGTCTATATCGCAGACGCCGATCAGCCTGACAGCCGGGTTTTCGGTGAGCTGCTGCGCCCTGAATTTTCCCATTCCCATGCCCACAACCGCGAAACGCACCGGGTTATCGGTAAAGGGGCATGGCGGGAACTCCAGAACCGGATCGGCTTTTAATGCGTCTTCTATGCTGCCGCCGGGCGCGCCGGAAGGCCATGCCCGGCCCAGCAGATCAAATGTGAGTTTGGTAGCTTCTTCGTGTGTATACCTGCTTCCCTGGGGATTATGCGTTTCCACAGATACCGGAATGTCCTTGTGCGACGCTGCCAGTCCGCGCAGCACAATTTTCCACGGCGCGGTTGGTTCCGGCGGTTTCTTGCTGGTATCGTTCATTATATTTTCTATTATTGAATAGGATTTTGTGTGTACAAGAACTGCTCTTTTGATGCATTTGGCGAAATGCGCGGCGTATTGGGTCTGCGGCACCAATGAGAGATCGTTGCTTACATCCCAGCCAAGCCCCCACTGCGGAACATTGATCGCGTTACAAAAGGCAATGACCTCGTCACAGGTGACCCCGCAGTTTTCAAATCCGATGATCAGGCCGGCTTCCAGCGCGCGTTTTTTTAATGGCGCAAACATTTCCAGTACCGAGGTCATCAGGTCGGGCCGCACCGCAAGCTGGCCAAACAGGTTTTTGTCTGCTTCCTCAGGCTGCCAGTAAAAAAAGGACCGCACCAGATTACAGCCCAGGATTTTTGAAGCCCGGATCAGACCTTCCAGTTTTTCCAGTTCCTTCTGCTGCCTTTCTTTATCCGGCAGATGAACCTTGCAAAGCGATGACTGCAATACGCCGATTTTTAATCCCAGGCTGTCAAGTTTTGATTTAAGTTCATTCAGTTCCCTGTCGCTTTGGTATTCAATGCCCTTGCCGTTTATCATGCCGCGGAAATCCGCATATTCGGCTCCCCAGCTTTTTATAATCGGCAGAGCAGCCCCTGCGTCCATAAACAATTCATCTGTAAAAATTGAGCGGTACATATAAACCTCCGGATTTGTTCGTCTCTTGAAGAATTGCCGCAATAAGTATAACCTTTATACAGACCGGAGTGAATATGGTAGAACATGTTTTGATTGATTCATTAAACCTTAAGGCCGCCGAGCTTGCGGCAAGGTGGAAAAATCAGGTTCGCAAAGCCGTGCAGCTCAAACACTACAATACGCTTGATGACGATTCACTGATTAGGGCAGATACTGCGATTTACAAACTTTTGTCCAGAATCTTTGATCGCGGCATGGATCGTTCCCTTATGGGAAGCTTTTTTGTAAGCCTGGGTAAAAGCAGGATGCAGGAAGGTTTTCCAATTTCAGAAATGATTTATGCCATAAACCTTACAGAAAGGGTAATAATAGAATATATTGTTACCGAGTACGCTCCCGACAGCCCCGGCCGGATGTATCAATCAATGGGTGTAATATCCGATATTTCTGAATTTTTCCTGCTTGGCTGTTTTTATATGACAAAGGGATTTCTGGAAGCCGTTTATACCAAAATGAACATCAATGACAAAGTTTCCGAGGAATTATTAAAAAAATATTTTAAGGATGATTTTTTCTTTAAAAAAGAAGAATAAAGCAGAACCGAATGGAAGCCCTGGCAATAAAAACAATCTTTACCATCCATATTCTGCGTTTGCAGATACCCATAACGGAGACTGTAGTCGTTTCCTGGGCTGTCATGCTAATTCTGATTGCCGTTTCCCTGCTTTTGACGTGTAAAATGAAAAAGGTTCCGGCCGGCCCCCAGATCATTCTTGAAACCGCCGTCGAGTTCCTTAACAATTTTGCAAAAGAACAGTTTGGTTCCTATTCAAAGTACCTGGGCCCCTATATGGGTTCGCTTTTTCTTTTTATAATCTTGTCCAACCTGATCGGAGTAATTACGCCCGTTGGTGTCCATCTTTTTGGTTTTGGTTTTGAGCCGCCTTTTGCGGTTCATCCGCCTACAAGGGATATTAATGTCACCGCGGCTCTTGCCGTAATTTCAATTTTGCTTGTACTGGTCTGCGGTTTTACTGCCCGCGGATTTGGGGGATGGTTCAAGCGTCTTTTTTATCCGCTTCCGATGATGCTGCCTTTCAATATAATGGAGTACGGTACCAGGCTTATTTCCCTGGCCCTGCGTCTTTTTGGCAACATACTGGGCGGCTTTGTGCTTATGAACCTGATCGAGGGACTTTTTCCGCTTGCGCTTCCCATGATTTTTTCGCTGTTCTTTGATTTTTTTGACGGGGCGATTCAGGCGGCAATTTTTGTGTTTTTAACCAGTCTCTATATTTCCGAGGCTGTTAATGTTCACGAATAATTAAGGGAGAGTTTTTATGGACTTACAGTATTTGATAGCGCTTGGCGCCGGCATTGCCGTTATTACCGGACTCGGGGCCGGTATTGGTATCGGGATCGCGACTTCAGGACTTGTGCAGGCGATCGCGCGCCAGCCGGAATCCAGCGGAAAAATAACGCCCATGTTTTTTGTCGGTGTCGCGCTCGCCGAATCTACCGCGATTTACGGGCTGGTAATTTCGATTCTGCTCATAACCAGACTGGGGTAATGTAAACCATGCTGGATTTTTCGGTTACCTTTGTTATTACCATTATCAATATTGCCTTTTTATATTTCATATTAAGGAAAATATTGTTCAAACCGGTAACTAAATTCATGACGGACCGGCAGCAGAAGATCCGGGATTCCATTGAGCAGGCCGAAAATGACAGGACCCAGGCCAAGGCCCTTCTTGCGCAGTACGAGACCAAACTGAACGCGGCCAATGCTGAAGCGGAAGCCATTATCCGCGGCGCAAGAGAAAAGGCCGCCGAGGAAGCCGATCGTATTGCCAAAGACAGCAGAACCGCGGCCGAGAATTCCCTGCACAATGCCCAAAAGCAAATCGAGGCCGAACGGTTGGCCGCCCTTGCAGCCTTCAGAAAGGAAGCGGCATCCATGGTAATCAGCGCGTCGGAACGTCTGCTTGGCCGGGAACTAAAGGGAGAAGACAATGCACGGTTTGCGCAAATGCTTCTTTATGAGGCCGCAGCGGAAACAGGCGCCGGAGGAAACAGCTAATCATGTTTGCTCCCGAACGCTGGGCGCAGGCTTTTGTTAACACCTGCGGCAGCGATGCCGAAGACGCGTTTGTCTTATTAAAAATTTTAAATGAATGGGTAAAGAAATTGCCCGGCGCTGTCTTTGGCGGATCCTGCGCGAATCATGTGGAGCAGGCTATCGGCAAAGCCGCCGCGAAACTGGGAATTGAGCAGTCAAAGCCGCTGGACACAGCTTGTTGTTTTATTGAACTGATGGTTAAAAGAAACGTAGTTTCCAATTGCGGCAGCATAATCGCGGAAATAGAAAAACTGCTTGATGCAGAAAAAAAAATATTGCCGGCTGTTCTTGAGTATGTGATCCCTCCCGCGAAAGAACTGGAAGACTCCGTTTGCGCGGTTCTTAAAAAAACCACGGGCGCGCGCGAAATCCGGCTGGAAAAGAAACCGGAGCCTTCGCTTATCGGAGGGTTCAGGCTCAGGTACGGCGGCATGGTCGCGGACGCGAGTCTGCTTTCGCAGTTAAAAAAAATGGAAGCTATGCTGGCAGAACCGGCTGCGTCCGGCAATTGGGCCGGCAATATATCAAACGGAGCGTTAAATGGTTAATTACGCAGACCTGACCAAAGTCCTGGAAGAACAGATTAACGAATGGCAGGGGAAGGCTGTTTCGGATTCCTGCGGCTTTGTTACAACGGTCGGGGATTCTGTCGCCGTAATCTACGGACTCCGCAACGCGGTTTACGGAGAACTTGT
>Ga0123357_10000487_pt1 | contig 38488 bp, 32 predicted proteins | sample TergutEmb28metaG_FD_89873 | JGI IMG/M metagenome (GOLD analysis project Ga0123357, IMG submission 89873) | Embiratermes neotenicus P4 segment gut microbial communities from Petit-Saut dam, French Guiana - Emb289 P4 | ecosystem: Host-associated > Arthropoda: Insects > Digestive system > Gut ... | reverse complement strand
GACAAAAACCCAACGGCTAATGCTCGAAAGCTTCGGCTTCAGCGAAGATGATCTAAAAGAATACGTTATCGGCGGATTTTCCGATCAGCCTGTATGTGCTTAAACGTTGCGGAATTCAGGTTAAATAGCTCCCAACAACAGCGGATTAGCAGTCGCCGCTAACAGCTTCAATCTGCCTGGATCCCTTCAGCGCGGCCTAGTAAGAAGTCGATGATGCTTACGACGCGGATGCCGTCTATGTCGGTCGGGTAAGTTCCCTCGCCAACGATGAGGTAGCGTGGATAGGCGTCATCAAGAAGCTTGAAGGGGCGCAGCTCGCGATTTTGGGTGTCTTCATTTTGCAGGGTGACGGCGACCTGGATATAGGCGCGTTTGCCGGGCCTGGTGGCGATAAAATCTATCTCAGTTGGCCCGATCTTTCCGATGCTTACTTCAAATCCATTGAAAAGCAGCTGTAGATACACGATGTTTTCAAGTGTGCGCCCCTGATCAAGGTTACGGTATCCCAGCAGGTAGTTCCGGAGTCCCACATCAGCAATGTAGTACTTGCTGAGTGTCTTCAGGTGATCTTTTCCCTTGATGTCGTAACGTGAAACAGGATAGAAAAGATAGGCGTCGACCAGCGCGGCCGCATAGGCCTCAACGGTTGTGTTGGCGGGATTCAGCTTCTCCGCTTTGAGGGCGTTAGTGATGCTGTTAAACGAATTGTTACTCCCAATGTTGTCAGCCAAAAACAGGATCAGCCGTTTTAGAAGATCGGGGTTCGTGATCGTACGTTTTGCATGCTTGCGCTCCCGATCAAGGATATCGCGCGTAACAACTGATTGGTAGAGCGTGGCCATATAGCTGCGGTGCGTCTCAAGATCGATATCCTCTGCCGCAAGAAAAGGCATGCCGCCAAATTGGCTGTAGTCCTGGAAGAGCCGGTCTAAAGTGAAGAATCCTTTTCCGTCAGTGGCCATGTTCGACTGTGGTCCCGCGGCGTCAAAAAAAGTCAGCCCTTTGAAATCCAGGTATTCCCTGAAAGTAAGCGGCAGCATCTTGATCTCGACATAGCGGCCCGAGAGATACGTTGCCAGTTCACTTGACAAGAGGTAAGCGTTCGATCCGGTGAGATAAATATCACAGTCGAAGTCGACACGCATCGCGTTAACGGCTTCTTCCCAACCCAGCACCCGTTGGACCTCATCGATAAAGACGTAGGTGTGCACAGACTGATCCATCCGCTCTTCAAAGTAGCGATAGAGAGACTTTGGATCTTGAGGTATGCCAGCCTGCATGGATTCCAGATTGAGAGTGACGATGCGCTGCGCTTCGACGCCGTCCTGGGCGAGTTTTTCGGCGACCAGGGTAAGCAGGGTTGATTTTCCGCACCGCCGTATCCCCGTGACAACTTTGATGAGATCCTTGTCCTTGAAGGCAAGAACTTGATTGAGGTATCGATCACGCTGAACCAGCTTCATGGCACTCCCATTTCATGTCAAAAACTTTCATTTTTGAAAAGTTTTTAATATTATAACGTACATTTAACTGGAATTGACGAGTTTGTAGCCATTTCATGTCAAAAACTTTCGCTTCAGAAAAGTTTTTGACATTGCTCCAAGGGTTGATGCGACCTTATGCGAATTGCTTCCAGAACTAAAGCATCACGCGCTTCAGTGCCTCTCTGAGTGTTTCTACCCCCATTGGGGGTAGAAATGGGGGTAGAAACGTCATTTCCGCCCCCATTGGCGGTAGAAATGGCGGTAGAAATGCCTTCATCAAATCCTTTGGCTCTTGCTTCGGTGGTTTTCAACATGACCATGATGTCGCTGCAGTAATTGCATTTGTGCAAAATGGGAGTCAACGAGACTATTGGGAGGCTTGCTTCCAGTAGAATAAGGTATGGTGCCAAAAAGATTGGAATAACAGATGCAAGATGATCTGAAGCAAGAGATCAATAAGGGCGAGTCGAAAACGCTTGAACTAAAGTCTGAGCTTCCTCAGCAAAGTGAGAAATACATTAAGACGCTGGTCGCCTTTGCTAATACTGCTGGGGGAAAGCTGATCGTAGGTGTACGCAACAAAGATAAAGCAGTGTTGGGCGTATCAAATGCAGCGGTGGCAGCCGACAGGATTGCGACAACTTTGTCGCAAATGTGTGTACCGTTGCTGACTCCTAATATTTATAGGGAGACTGTTGATGGGAAGGATCTGGTGATAGCCGAGATCTATCCGGGAGCCACCACTCCTTATTACATAAAGAGCCAGGGTATCGAAAAGGGCACCTACGTCAAAGTTGGGGGCACAACTGAACTTGCAGACGACGCGCAGATACGCGAATTGCAATTACGCGGCGCTTCGCAGTCCTATGATGCACAGATATATGTGGGCCAACCCTATGATGAGAAAGCTGCGCATGCGCTCTGTAAGGTTATTGACGAGTACCGACGCCAGAGCGCAGAAGCAAAAGGCAATGATGCGCCTGCACAGAAAGTGACCCCAACAAATCTGGAGAACTGGGGGTTATTGAGGCGCTTTGAGAGCAAGTTGCTGCCGAGTCGCGCCTTCATGCTTTTAACGGAGAATCCCTTTGAGTTTGCGAAGATACAATGTGCTCAATTTAAGGGAACTGACCGGGTGGTCTTTCTTGATCGACGAGAGTACAGCGGGCCGCTCTATGAACAGATTGAAGAAGCGGTACAATTTGTCTTGCGTAATATCCGTTTTGGGGCAGAGATCAGCGGATTGTTGCGCGAAGATTCATATGAGCTGCCTATTGTTGCTATTCGGGAAGCTATCATCAATGCGACGATCCATCGCTCGCTTCAGTTGACCTCGGCAGTGCAAGTGGCCTTATATGATGACCGGCTTGAGGTTTCCTCACCGGGCGCATTGTTTGGCAGTCTTACTCTGGAGCAGGCGCTGGCAGGGAGCACGGCTCTGCGCAACCCAAAGGTCGCTAAGGTGTTTGAGGAGATGGATCTCTTTGAAAGCTGGGGTACCGGACTGCGTCGTATCCGGGAGAGCTGCAAAAAGCTGGGGCTGCCTGAACCGGAGTTCCTTGAGATCGGCGATATGTTTCGAGTCAATTTGTTCAGGGCAGGTTTGGGGTCATCTGACCTCAAACCTGCGGTCAAACCTGCGGTCAAACCTGCGGTCAAACCTGCGGTCAAACCTGCGGTCAAAACTGCGGTCAAAAACTTTCAGGGAAAGCCTGCGGAAGCTCAGATGGAAATCATGCGCCTGTTAACGGGGAATCCCTCACTTACAGGCGTGGATTTGGCAGATAAATTAGGCGTTTCAGTTAGAACAGTGCAGGTTCACCTCGCAACATTGAAGTTAGAGGGACTATTGGAATATGTCGGAAGCGCTCGTACGGGGCATTGGGTTATCAATCGGTAGGATTTGGTAGTGTTATTGCGTAGCGGTTGCTGCTAGGCGCTAGGGCGCGTGTAGTTTCTGTTTGGGGGTTTCGGGCTAATTGTGGAGACAATTGTGAAGACGCTGAGCGTCGCGCTACACTTAGATGAACAGAAAAATTCCGCACCGCCAGAGAGTAACGGAGGCGTTCATGTCAACATTAGAGACGCGCAAAGTCGAGACACGCAGGATTCTTTTAGTAGAGGATGAAAAAACAATACGCGACGCGGTCGCCGCGTATCTGGAGCGTGAAGGCTACTGGGTAACGCCGGCGGCCGATGGGCGCGCGGCTCTTGACGCGTTTGCGACCCATCGCTTTGATCTGGTTGTGCTGGATCTGATGCTCCCAAAGATCAGTGGGGAGGTCGTGTGCCGCGAGATCCGCAACCACAGCGACGTGCCGCTGATTATGCTGACCGCTAAAGGCGAGCTGGATGATCGCATTATGGGGCTGGAGATGGGCGCCGACGATTACCTGGTCAAGCCCTTCAGTCCGCGCGAGCTGATTGCCCGGGTACGCGCTCTGCTGCGCCGGGTCCACACGGGCGACGAGCCCCAGCGTGACAAGCTGGTCTACGGCGATCTTGAGCTTGACATCACCGCGCATCAGGCGCTTCTTTCGGGCAAGGACCTGGACCTGACGGCCAGCGAATTCAAGCTGCTCACCACGCTCGCGCGTTACCCCGGGCGGGTCTACTCGCGCATGGAGCTGGTCGAGAAGGTGCTGGGCTATGACTTCGAGGGCTATGAGCGCACGGTCGACAGCCACGTCAAGAACCTGCGCGCTAAGCTGGGCGACGATCCGCGCAACCCGCGCTTCATCTACACCGTGCATGGCGTAGGCTATCGTTTCGAGCCCCAGGAAGATTCTGCCTCGGACGGCGCTGTGGGGGAGGAGCCGCCGCTGGCGACTGAGCCGGAGGAGGACTCCGCTGCGACAAGCGGAAAGAAGCGTGCCGAAAAGTAAACTGATACAACGCTTTTCTCCTGATATGGATGATGACTCGGGCCCCCGGCGGCCGAGCGTCTTTTCTTCACGTCTGGGTTTTGCGTTTGCTTTAGTTGCCGCGTTTACGGCGATCCTTGCCGGGGTCATCACCTTTCTGGTCTGGGACTATCAGTTCAATGACTACGTGCGCAGCAACCTGAAATCTATTGCCGATACGACCGCGACTTCTGCCGGTCAGGCCTACGAGCTTTATAAGGGCTGGAACATCTCTTCGTTTGCGGTAATACCTCAGGTCGGCGCGCGGGCTGATATCGGGGTGCAGATACTCGACATAAAAGGTGACATCGTCTATGACGAGGCCGATCTGCGTCAGCATGAACAAAGCATGTTTGACCAAAGTATAGATACCAACCTGTTCGATAATGAGCTTACGGTTCCGCGGCGCCCCACGGGAAATGTCGTCACCTCTCAGGTTATTGGCTATGGTCGGGAGGTAGGGACGGTCCGCGTCTGGGCCTATGGAACTGGCGGCCTGCTCAGCAGCCATGATGTGGCCATGCGCACCTCGTCGATGGTCGCCCTGGGGCTTTCTGCCTGTTTGGCGATCCTGGTGGCCACGCTCGCGGGCATCATCTACTCACGGCGTCTGGTGCGCCCCATCAATCGCATCACCGATGCCGCCGCCGCCCTGCGCGATGGGGAAACCTCCGCGCGGACCGGGCTTACTGGCGAAGACGAGATATCGCAGCTGGGAGAGACCTTCGACAATATGGCGGACTCCATCGAGGTTGACCGCAAGCTTGAGCGCCAGCTGACCAGCGACGTTGCCCACGAGCTGAAAACCCCTCTCATGGGCATACTGGCTACGGTCGAGGCTATCGAGGACGGCATCTTTCCGGCCGATCAGGCGCATCTTTCGACCATCAGTCACGAGACGCAGCGCCTGACCCGGCTCACCAACGCCATCCTTGAGCTTTCGCGCCTTGAGGCGGGATCGCTGCCCTTCCAGATGAAGCGCATCCCGGCTGACCAGCCCGCGCGCGCGGCGCTTGATGTTCACGGACAGCTGATCGAGTCGGCCGGGCTTAAGGTTCTGTCCGAGTTTGCAACAGGCTACTACATCTGGGGTGACCCCGACCGCCTGCAACAGGCTATTGGCAACCTGCTCTCCAACGCGGTGCGCTACACGCCCGAGGGCGGCACCATCATGCTGCGCGGCGCCTATAACAAAAAGACCCGGCGCTATCAAATCAGCGTGATCGATACGGGCATCGGTATCAAGCCGGACGACCTGGAGAAGCTGTTTACGCGCTTCTGGCGCGCTGATGAGGCGCGCGACCGCGCAACGGGCGGTATTGGCATCGGCCTGTCCATCACCAAGGAGATCGTTGATCGTCACAAAGGAGTGATTGAGGTCACGAGCGAAGTGGACAAAGGCACTTCGTTTTCCTTTATACTACCAACGATCAAATAGCTTTCTCACGCGACCTTGACCCGTGGAGTAAACTGGTAACGAGCGTAGCCTTTTTTACCTGTCCCTAAGGAGAACTTAATGCGGAACTATCTCTCGCGTATCTCGGTCTTTTGTGCTGTTATGCTGCTGATAAGCATGCTGCCACTGGCTGCCTTTGGCGCTTCTATCGCAACAACTGACACGGTGGAGCTTGCGCCAGGCGTCGCAGATCCTGGTGCTGGTGCGCCATCGCCTGCGCCTGCTTCGGCTCCGGGCTCTGCGCCTGCCGCGCCCGCGCCCGCTTCGACCCTGACCTCGGACCCTGCATCTGCTACTGCCGCTGCCCCCGCCTGGAATACCTACCAGGAGACCAATCTCAACATCTCCTACGCAGGCGCCTGGAGCAAGGCTTCCTCTTCTGCAAGCTCCGGCGGCGCGGTATGGCTTACTTCAGCCAAGGGAGCAAGCGCTACCTTTACCTTTACCGGCACCGGCGTCGAGTGGATCGGCATCAAAGCGGCTACCTACGGGACCGCTACAGTCTCTGTTGACGGAGGCAGTGCAACTACGGTCAAGATGACTGCTTCTTCTACCTCCTACCAACAGGCGCTCTTTCACAAAGAAAGCCTGACCAATAAAACCCACACCCTAAAGATCACGGTCACCTCTGCAAAGCCCAAGCTTGTCTGCATTGACGCCTTCAAAGTACAAGGTATTGCCGGTGTTCCTGATCCGGCTCCACATCCTGCAACGCCTTCGGGCAACGGCTGGGTTGCCTATACAGAGACCAGCGCCTACCTCAACTACTACGGTACCTGGACTAAAGCGGCTTCTTCTGCCAGCGCAGGTGGAGCCGTTAAGCTTACCAACAAGAAAGGCGCCGCCTTCCAGATCCGCTTTAAAGGAGACGCGATCGAGTGGGATGGCATCCGGGCTGCTACCTATGGCAAAGCACAAGTCACACTAGATACCGTAAGCCAGGGCACGGTCAATATGACCACCAACGCCACCTATCACAAACAAGCACTGTTTCGCAAAAGCGGGCTTGATGCAAGCAAGGTCCATACCCTGACGGTGACGGTCACGTCTGCCGCTCCGGCCCTGGTCTGTATCGACAACATCATGGTGCATGGTGGTTCTGCCCTTAGCTTTGCGCCGGCAACAGCGGCTGGCAATGGCTGGAACGCCTATCAGGAGACCTCTTCTTATGTCTATTATTCAAATGGCTGGAGCAAGGCGACCTCCGGCCCGTGCTCTGGCGGGGCCGTACGGCTGACACGCACAAAGGGCGCTTTTTTCCAGGTCGTCTTCAAGGGCGACGCGATCGAATGGGACGGCATTCTCGCTAAAACCTATGGCTCTGCGGTCGTTGTCCTTGACGGGGTCACTCAGAAAACCGTTACGATGACCATCTCATCAGCGACCCAGTACCAGCAAGCGCTCTTCCACCGCGAGGGACTCAACCCAAACGCCTTGCACACGCTTAGGGTGGTGGTCAGTTCTTCTGCCCCCAAGCTGGTCTGCCTGGATCGCCTCATGATCCGGGGAACCATCGGGTGGACGAGCGGCAACGCTTCTCTTGACAGCCGGATCCGTACGATACAAAGCCAGCTCGGTTCTACGGGCGATGTCTTGCTCAAGAGCTTTAATTATGTGCGGGCGTTTCCCTATATCCGCACGCCTGACATTCCTACCGGCGACTACTCCGTGCCCTATGCGCTCAGCATGCTCCAGAAGCATGGCGGCAACTGCTACCGTTTTGCCGCGCTGTTCTGCGTGCTGGCCCGCGCCTATGGTTACAACGCCAAGGTGATATCGGGGACGGTCCCGCGCATTGGCGGCGGGCGGGCGCCGCATGGCTGGGTCGAGATCACGCAGAACGGCAAGGTCTATGTGTGCGACCCCGACCTGTCCAAGAATTATCCCTCACGCAACTGGTTCATGTTTACCTACAGCCAGGCGCCCACTGACTATCGCAAATAGGCGCAGGAGCAGGCAGGCAAGTGGGGTAATGAGAATCCGGGGTAACAGCTAGATGGTATTTTCTTCACTGGCGTTTTTGTGTGTCTTTTTGCCGGTCGTGTTCCTGCTCTATGTCCTGCTGCCGCAGACGCGCGCAAAAAACGCGCTCCTTATTGTGGCAAGCCTGGTGTTCTATGCCTATGGGGAGCCTGTCTATGTGGTCCTGCTGCTGGCCTCGGCGTTGCTGAACTGGGTGCTGGGCCTGGCCATTGGCGACGCGGCGCGACGCCAGGGCAGCGGAGGTCGCCGGCGCGTGGCGCTGATCGTTGCCGTGACGCTCAACCTGGCGTTCCTGGTCGTCTTCAAGTACAGCGGTTGGCTCCTGACGCTTGCCAACCAAACCCTGGGTACAAAGCTCGCCGCGCCTCATCTTGCGCTGCCCATCGGCATCTCGTTTTATACCTTCCAGGCGCTCTCCTATGTGATCGACGTCTATCGGGGGACTAGCGCCCCCCAGCGCAGCTTCTTCAGGCTGCTGCTGTTCATCTCGCTCTTTCCGCAGCTTCTGGCAGGCCCCATCATCAAGTACCACGAGCTCGAAGCGCAGCTTGCCAGGCGCCGGGTCACCGTGCGTAAAGTCGCCACGGGGCTGCGCCGCTTTGCGGTCGGGCTTGCCAAGAAGGTGCTCATTGCGATCCCGATGGCGGCCGTGGTCGATGCAATCTACGCGGCGCCGCACAACCAGATCAATATCGCGGTCGCCTGGATAGCGGCCCTGGCGTTTCTCGCGCAGATATACTTCGACTTCTCGGGTTACTCGGATATGGCGATCGGCCTGGCGAGCATGTTTGGCTTCAGCTATGCAGAGAACTTCGACCACCCCTATATCTCGCGTTCGATCCAGGAGTTCTGGCGGCGCTGGCACATCTCGCTTTCCTCCTGGTTTACGACCTACCTCTACATCCCGCTGGGCGGCAACCGCAAGGGCCGGGTGCGCGCGGTGCTCAACCGCTTTGTGGTCTTTGTCCTCTGCGGCCTGTGGCACGGGGCAAACCTGACCTTTCTGGTGTGGGGCGCGTTCCAGGGCTTTCTGATGATGCTTGAAGAGCTGCTCCCGCTGCGCAAGCTTCCCCGGGCGCTGGGCTGGTTCTATGCGTTTGTGATGGTCTGTCTGGGCTTTGTGGTGTTTCGCGCAAGCTCTGTCGCGCAGGCGCTGTTCATGCTCCGCCAGATGTTTGCCGGCTTTAACTTCAGCCATCTGCCGGTAGCGCGCGCCAGCTGGATGCTCAGCCCGCTGGTCATCACGGTCTTTTGCGTGGCGATCGTCGCCTCGACGCCCTTTGCGCGTCAGTTGATCGATTATCTGCGCGCCCGGGTGCGTGGGCTGGCGCCGGTCGTGCGCGTCGCGAGCTACGTCAGCGCGCTGGCGCTGTTCGTGATGTGCTTCCTGTCGCTTTCTGTGGGCGGCTACCATCCCTTCATCTACTTCAGGTTCTAGTGGGGTGACGCTGATGACAAAAACTGAGAGAGCCACGAAGAGACCTGAGCCGGGGAACGTCAGTGCCGCGGGCGCGGGCGCGCTTGAGAAGTCTCAGGTCACGCATGAAGCACGACCAGAGGTGACCCAGTCGGTCAGAAAAACAAAACCGCGCTCAAAGTCCTGGGGCAGCCTGCTGTTCATTGTTTGTGTTTTTGCGCTGCTGGCAGCGCCTGCGGTCGGCATGCTGTGGACCCGGACCGGCGCCTTGGAGAGTGGGGACGCTACGGAGTTTCCGCGGCTGGTCGTCAAGGGCCGGTTCAATCGCGCCTATCTCTCGCAGGCGGGTGCGTACTTCGAGGCGCACTTTGCGGGCCGCGGCGTAATGATCACGGCTGACGCCGCGCTTCAGGAGCAGGCCTTTGGGGTCTCTGCGACCGATCAGGTGGTGCTGGGGCGCGACGGCTGGCTGTATTATGCGGGCGACCTTGACGACTACGTGGGCGCAGCGCCGCTCTCCGACCATGCGCTGTCAAACATCGCGCACAACCTCGCGCTGATGCAGGACTATGCCGGGGCCCAGGGCGCGCGCTTTGCCTTTGCGGTCGCGCCCAACAAGATGGGGCTGTATCCGGACCAGATGCCCGCGCGCTACTTGAAGTCGCCGCTGGCCTCAGACGCCCAACGCCTGGCGCCCTACCTCAAGCAGGAGGGGGTCACCACAGTCGATCTGTTCTCCGCGCTTGCGCCGGATGCCGGATCCCTGTACCTGAAGCGCGACTCGCACTGGAACAACAAGGGGGCGCTGGTTGCCAACGGGCTGCTCAGCTCGACGCTGGGCATCAGCGACCCGGTCCGGGCGGGGGCTGGCACGAGCGCGGGCGCTGGCGCTGGCGCTGGTACGGATGCGGACGCCGGCGCCTGGATCACGCGGACCGACCACCTCGGCGACCTCGAAAAGATGCTGCACCCCGCGGCCCCCCAGCCCGAGCTACAGTACTACCTGCCGGGCGTCAACGACGGCCCGGCCACAACGGGCAGCAGCTGGCGCTACACCAGCGCGGCGCGCCGCTTCGATGACGACCTGGTCACCACGTCAAGCGAGGCGACGGGCACGCTGGTCATGTATCGCGACTCTTTTGGTGACGCCCTGTTGCCCTATCTGGCTTCAGAGACCGGCAGCGCGACCTTCTCAAAACTGGTGCCCTACAACGCGTTGCAAATCGCCGATGAGGGCGCTGATTTTGTGATTGTCGAGCGGGCAGAGCGCCACCTCGCCTACCTGGGCCAGCAGCCGCCGATCATGCCGGCCCCACTGGTTGCGCTGGACACAACTGGAGCGCTCCAGAGCACGGGCGCGGCCAACACGGGCACAAGCGGGGGGCGCTCGGGCGCGGGCAAGACGGGCGCGAACGGCACGGGCGCGAACGCGGCGGCGGGCGCCTTTACCCAGGATGTCAACGGCCCTCTGACCAGCTTTTCTGGCACGCTTGACCCCGGGGCGGTCCCCACAGGCGCGCAGATCTATGTGAGTCTGGAAGATGCCACCGGCGCGCAGCAGACCTACGAGGCTTTTACCACGTCGCCCAGCGGCGCCTGTGACAGCGGTTACCTTGCCTATGTGCCCACTCAGGAGATATCCCCTGATGTTAGAATGGTAAGGGTATATGTGGTCAGACAGGGGCGCCTTTATCTGGTTGACTCGATATCCTGGCGACCCTGATAAGAAACAGAACAGGAACACACTGATGCGAAAGCAGAAAAAGGTTTTGATACGTACTATAGCGCTGTGCGCCAGCCTGGCTCTTCTGGCTGGTAGTCTTGCCGGTTGTGGCAAGAAGCCGTCACAGGCAAACAAGCCCGGCTCAGAGGCCTCGCAGGATGCAGGCGCCCTTGTCTTTGGGACAAAAAGCGCCTCTGCAAAAAGTATCGAGGTGACAAACAAGACCAGTCGGGCAATCGCAAAGCTTGATCTGAAGGGCTCTGAAGAGACCACGTGGACACAGCACCCGGCGGCGACACGGCCCTGGAAAGACGGCGAGAAGGCTACGATCTATTACACTGAGCCTGCTGCCGCTGCGCCCGCGAAGGCCCCCGCAGATGGGGACCAGGTTGCCGTGGCGCTCCAGCCTCAGCTTGACGTCCAACTGACGTTTGAGGATGGCAAGACGAGCGTCCTGCATGCAATCCAGCTTGACGGCCTGACAGACGGAAGCTTTGGGTTTGATGCGACCAGTGGGCTGGCGTATCTGAGCTATACGGAATCCGGGCAGACCTATTCCACGCTGGACGCGGAAAAGGCGCTGCAGGCAAAGGCGGAGGCGGCCCAGAAAACTAACCCCAATAAAGCGTCTACGGCAGAAAAGGCTAAAGTGGATAAACTGATGGCAGACCGAAAGGCCGCGATGGAAAAAGCCGCCGCCAACAGGGCCTCAGCGCTGAAAAAGGCGGCGAAAAAGAAGAATAACGACCCGCGCAAGGTAAAGCAGCAGGGTGACCAGTGCATCGGCGATCTGCTCCTCAAATAAATTAGAAAATTAGAAAACTTCTCTCAAATTTTGAAGATGTTATGGGATTATGTTATTTTTCTTGAAAGTCCTATAATCATAGTACCTGTACCCGAATGATTTTGCACAGGAAAAAGCCAGTTACTGGCTTCCAGAGAGGGGCATGCTATGGGCAAGGTACATCTCGGCGCGCGCCAGATGAAAGGCGCAGCTAAAGTTTTTATGCTCACTATGAGCGTGAGCGCAGTGTTGGTCGGCGTGCTGCTTATGTGCGCGGCGAAGTTACCCGCTAACCAGGCGGCCGCGGCTACGGCTACGGCTGCCAGCACGGTTTCTCCGGTGAAAGTGTCTGATCCCGATACCAGCGATCTGCTTGCACAGGTAAGTCCAAACAGCTACGAGGACGGGCGCATCTGGACTGACAAGTCGGTCAACAAGGACCAGACAACCATCAGCGCCGTCAACGGAAACCCGCTCAAGGTCGTCGATACCTCCAAGACAAACGATTTCTCGGTCGTGTTATCGGCGCTCTCACAGAGCCATTCGGTCAGTGCGGTCACGTCGCCCAGTGATGTGGTGTTCATCATCGATATCTCGGGCAGCATGGTTCAGGAGAAACTCGGCTCGCAGACGCGCGCAGAGGTTATGGTCGAAGCCCTTAATGGCGCCATCGTTCAGTTGATGAGCGCTAATGCCTACAACCGCGTTGCGGTGGTGGCCTACGGGGGGATACGCGATACTCCCGGTATTGGCCATCCGCGTCAGGTCAACGTGCTCCCGCTGGGGCGCTATGATATCGACGGCAACTGCTTCAGCATCAGTGGGTCAACCATCAGGGTAAACTCCCAGATCACCAGCGCAGACTCCTCGGTTCCTGCAAGCTTTGTGGTAACCGGTGGCACCCCGACTCAGATGGGGATCGCAAATGGCGCCAAAATACTGGCGAACAACGCGGACACGACCTTCACTGATCCTGCTACCCTGATAACATCGACGCGCAGCCCGAACATCATTTTGCTGACCGATGGCGAGCCCACCTTTGCCTGGGATGACTACACCATGGCCGGCGCGACTGATATGAATTTTGACCACGGCAACGGCAATCCCAGCGACATGGGCATGGACATTTTGACCGTGGCAACCGCTTCCTACTGGAAAAAGCAGGTGAGCGAGCACTACTACGGCTCAGGCGGCAAAGAGGCACACGTCTATACCATCGGGGTTGGCATTACCGGCAACAACGCGCCGACGGTCATGGACCCTGCCAGAAACGCGCGAAGCGACACCTTTACCTACTCCGGTACCTCCTACAACGCAAAGGACCTTCTGGATACCTTTGTGGCCGGATCGTCCCCGGTGACCTTCCCGGTTGTTCGCAATACTCCGGACGGCTCACTCACGTTAGGCAGCGAACTTACCACGATTGCCAACGATACGCCCTCTGCTGGTTATGTGAGCGATTATGAGTATACTGACGGCTACTATCCTGCCGATAATCCTGCCGCGTTAAACGATGCGTTTACCACCATAGCGCAGGCCATCATCACTTCTGCGGATACCTATCCCACTGACACCCAGGATTCAGACCCGAACTTTACGGGCAATGTGGTCATAAAGGATGTGCTGGGGCAGGGCTTTGTGTTCAAGCGCCCCCAGGGATTTTTTATCGACGACACCGAGTATAACGGCAATACACTCGCCAATGATCTGGTTAACAATAAGGGCGGGGCCCATTGGAATGGCTACGTCAACGTGCTGGTAAACCGCATGGGTATCTCGCCGGCAGAGGCGGCGGACCTCATCAGCTCAAGCGTTGCAAACGGGCGCCTCTACTATAGCAGCGCGACAGATTACAGCACGGAGATCCGGTGGTATGCCGACAGCAACCTCAGCTACCTCGGCAACTATTATGACAGCGCAGGCGCTATGCAGCCTGCGCCGGCGCAGGCGACCTGTACGGTATCGCTGCATTCGGTAGAGGGCCAGGTCAACGATCCGGTTTCGGGCAAAAAGACGGACCTGATGTATCTCTACTTTGAAGTTGTTACCGCGCTTAAAGGCGGGGACTTTAACGCCCCGCAGATCAATAACACCGTGCCGTTTTCGCTGGAGGCCCGTCAGCAGGCGGCGCTCTGGTATATCCCGGCGAGCCTCATCCCGCAGCGCTCAGTCAAGCCGGTCTATGCCAACCAGCGGGGGGGATCTGGCCCGCTTTCCGGGGTGACCATCGAGGAGGCGCCCCCCATCCGCGCCTGCTATATCGTGGGGCTGCGCGACGACTTTGACCTCTCGCTCTTTTCGGCCGCGTATAAAAACGCGCACAAGAATGCCGCTGGCGACGGCTGTTATTTCTACACCAATGACTGGCAAAGCGATCTTAAGCTGGGCCCCCGTAGCTCGACTGCGGCCTTTGTGCCCAACATTTCTAACCCCTATTACTACTACACGGGTAGCGAGGGAGGCGCCGGAAAGACCTGGCTGTACACCAAGTCTGGAAGCGGTTACACCGAGGCTGTTACCTATGCGCCGGGGACTCAGTACTATGTGAGAGACGAATACTTTGATTCGACCGCCGCGCCCACCTATCTGGCGGAGGCCTACGAGTCTGTTGACGCAAGCCAGGTCAAGATCTCTGTTGATACCGGCGGCAAGCCCTACATTGCCTATGGAGTATCCCGGGTGCCGAATGTCCCCGACTTGATAAACAAGAAAACCAGCAACCCGACGGCCACGCTGCCCAATTCCTTCCGGGAGTATTCCGCGTTGACAGGCATCGTGCAGCAGCATCTGCTGGGCAACAACGGCAGGATCGAGGTGCTTTCTACCAAGACGCCACCCGATGAGCCGGGCGAACCAGGAGAGCCCGGAGAGCCGGGCAGGCCCCCGGTCACACCGCCGGTCACGCCACCCGCCACACCTCCTGCTACGACGCCCGCAACCGGGGACAGCTTCAGCCTAGTCTCAGGAGCGATCGCCCTCCTGGCGCTGCTTGCCGTAGTGGCCGTGGTCTTCAGACACCTCTACGCAACCCACCCCCGCCGCGCCCGCACCTGAGGTTTACGCTGCGACGGCTAGGCGCCGCCAAAACCAGAGGTTGGTTGCAATGATTTTATACGGGAGTGGCGCGAGGGCCTGCCATGTGAGATAATCGTTTACAACGTAAACGGTTAAGGAGCGCACGATGAGCAAGTCAGTAGCAGCTATACGGTTTGAGCCAGAAGAGAAAGATTGGATTAACTCCTTTGCGCAAATGAATGGCCTGAGCTTTTCTGCGCAGGTACGTGCCTGGGTGCTTGAGTGTCTTGAGGATGAGCTCGATGCGCGTGATCTCAAGCTCGCCGTTGAAGCAAGCGAGGCTGATCCGACAGACGTTGGCATTAGCATCAATGAGTTTGCGGAAAAGTATGGCGCCCGCTAATGGGATACCATGTCAGGATCAAGCGCCGCGCAGAGAAGGAGCTCGCAAAACTACCGATAAAGTCCCGCTCTCTCATCGTCCAGTTCATACGCGATGAGTTAGAGGGCTGCGAAGATCCGCGCGAAGTAGGCAATGGGAAGAACTTGGAGGGCATTGCCGGAGGCTGGCGCTGGCGTCTGGGAGTCTATCGCCTGCTTGCGGTGATCGACGACAAAGAGATCACTATCCAGATATTTCGTGCTGGACATCGACAAAGCGTATATAAGAATCTTCCACACTAACGACCCAAGTCTTGCGCCGCGTCCCCCAGACGTCACCAAAAACCAGAGGCCTGTCATTTCGTGTAAGGCATGAAGCAAGTACCCCATTGGGCTTACGCCCCCGCGGGACAACTCTGGTCATATCTCTGGTCATATGCTGGGTTTTTTGGCGAGTGTATAGGCGTTGCGGCGAAAGCCGATACGTAGTCACCTACTTGAGGTTTTCGCCGCGACGGCTATACGCCGCCAAAATGGTGCCCCCGGCGCGAATCGAACGCGCGACACCAGCTTTAGGAGGTCACCGCATGTACAAATATCTTACAATAAGTAGCACCGTTTGCGCAGGTCAGATGCCAAATTGCCCAATCAACGATGATGTAGTTTTGTTTGCATTGAGGGCAATTTGAGGGCGACTATCAAGTCAAGTGCGAACCCATAACTCAAGATTCTTAATATTCTGCTAAAATGATTTTGCCAAACAATTCGGATTTCTCAGTTTGAAATCTCTCATTCAAGAAGGCGTGCTGAAGGGCATCCGCATTTTCTTGTATGAGAAATTGAATTGTTTGGCGACAATTGTGGGTGCTCTTCATCTTGTTGTTGCAAGAGTCTCCACCCATATCGGTATAGGAGGCCACTATGAAAAGGCTTGGACTAATAAGCATCATACTTGCTCCTCCATTACCGATCGCTATTGATGCGTAAAGACTGGAGGAGATATCAATGAATTGTCCATCATGCGGGACACCAGTAGCGGAAGGTCATGATTTCTGCGGGAAGTGTGGCGCCCAAGTTCGACAACTACAGTCGCCGCCTCAGCCTCAGCCTCAGCATAAAGAAACTCCGGTCATTGCAGTGCATGTACCGGAGGCGATTAACAAATTAAATCTCAAACGCAAAAAAGTTCAGTCGACACTTTCGCAGAAGATACCTCAGATTCAGGTTGTGCCGAGGCAGTTACAACCTGTATCTCAAGAGCCGCCGATGTCTGTGCCCCCATCTGAGCCGCCCGTATCGGAGCCACAGCCGCAACCTGCACCAGCTTCCCAACTACAGCCTGTGATTGAGCCTCAATCGCAACCTGTGACTCACGAGCATTTGGTGTCTGAGATTCCAGCGGTGCCGTCCGCTCCTCCCAAGAAGCGGGGAACCTCTTCTTTGGTGTTTGCCATCCTTGGTCTAATGTCTGTCTTTATGGGTTTTGCTGGGATGTTCTTCAGTGGCATTGGTCTAATTCTCGGTATTATTGGTTACAGTAAATCCCATAAAGCGGGCGATCCAAAGGGGCGTGTCACTGCAGGAATTGTACTAAACATCATTGTATTTTTGATATCAATAGGGGTGACGGTCTATCTCTTTATGCTCATTCTTCCACTGATAAGAGCGGCCGATAATGGTGCAAATATGGTCAACAATCCTACTAGCTTGTTGGCCCCCATTATCAAAGCTCTCATTGCAGTTTTTAAGAAATAGTTATTGGTGACAATCACTCTAATTAAGTTGAGAATGAGTTCAATTTACTTGAGCTAGCCCGACGAAAGGGAGAGAAAGGACAAGAAGTGACAAAAGGGGGCAGGCCCCTTTTGTCATGTCGTAAGCCTTACGCGGCCCCCGCATGCATATGCGCAGACGCGCGTAAGGCTTTTTTCGCTACGTTTTAGCCTTGTGCTGCTGATAGAGCCAGAAACTCTGCTGGGCTCATCACTTTTGGTCGTTCGATATCTAAGTTTTTGAAATGCTTGTCGCCGCTCACAATAATATCAACACTTGCGACAATAGCAGCATCAAGGATTGGTTGATCTTTTGGATCGGCGATAGTGACCTCTGATCGGGCAGCTTCTGGTACCAATTCATATTGCATTGAACCGAGCATCTTTTGTACCACCGGAAGCGCTCCAGGGTATTTCGAACCTAACACCCGTTTAGTTTCGTCAATGATATAAGCGCTCAAAACCATTTCATACTTGCTGCCAATGTCCAGCAACACCTCTGCCAGTTTTGAATCCGGACGCAAAATCGCAGAAATGATGATGTTGGTGTCAGGCATTACCCGCATCAGGCATCAGCCCCGTAACGTTGTTCCATAACAGCTTCGAGTACATCCCCATCACTTGTCCAGCCGATCTTCTCAGCAACGCCAGCAAGTGCCGCTTGAGCCTCTTTGATGGCCGCTACTGATGCGTTATCGATAACTACGTCGCCGTTTGCGCGCTGAAAAAACAAGACTTTGTTGCCAGGCTTGATTCCAAGAAGACGTCGCACCTCTGCCGGTATAGTTACTTGTCCGTTAGTGGTCACCGTTGAAAGGTCCAAAATCGCTTCAGACATTATGCCCTCCGATCTATTAAATCTAATAACTTTATTAAATTATAACATCCTACGTGAGTCTTACACCACACTCGCATAGCACCGCCAAAACCACAAGCCTGTCATTTCGTGTAAGGCATGAAGCAAGCGCCCCATTGGGCTTACGCCCATGGGGCACTTGCTGAATGACTTAGACGGAATGACAGGTGGTGCCCCCGGCGCGAATCGAACGCGCGACACCAGCTTTAGGAGAGCTGTGCTCTATCCCCTGAGCTACGGAGGCACATAACCAGTATAAGGGAAGACTCAAAAGTCCCGCAAAGTACGGGGCTTTCTTTTGTGTTGCGTGACAAACACCCCAGGGGTGATTGTCACGCAACACAAAAAATCCCGGTCAGACTTTTAAGTCCGACCGGGATCTGCTTTTGGGTCCAGCTCAAAGCCTGAGGCGCTGCTAGGGCATCCGGTCGCCGTCAATGGTAAGGGGGATGTGGGTGCCCTTTGGCACGCTGGCGCCAACGTTTGGAGGGCCAATTTTTATCACGGCGCCACTGGAATCGCCATTTTTATTTGGGGACCAGGTGACGTCTTTGGCGGGGTCACAAACGAGGCCCAGGGCGGTAAGCTTATTGATAGCTTGCTGCAGGTTCAGGCCCATGACATCGGGGACAACAACAGGAGCCGGCCCCTTGCTGACCGTGATGGTCACCGCTGTACCTTTGGGAAGCGGCGTATTGGCGGGGATGCTCTGGCTGATGACCACGCCCGTATCCACGGTGTCGCTGAAGTCCTGCGTGACGGTTACCTTGAATCCGGCGCCGGTCAGCAGGTCTTGTGCTTTGGTCTGGGTCTGGCCGCGCACATCAGGCACGGTGCCCATTTCTTTGCCCAGCGAGATAGCGATGTGCACGGTTGAGCCTTTTGCGGCTTCAGTCTTTGCGGCGGGGTTCTGGCTCATGACCTGACCGCTGGGTACATCCGGGCTGTTGGCAGGATCGTCTATCTGGACCTGGAACCCGGCGTCTTGCAGGGTCTTCATGGCGGTTGCCTGGTCCATCTTGCTCACATCGGGGACCTGGGCCATCTCCTGACCCTGACTGATGACGACATTGACCTTGGTCTGCGGGTCAACCTTTGCGTTTGCCGCGGGGTCTTGTTTCATGATCTGTCCCGCAGGGATCGTGGGGGAGTAATCTTTACTCTGATCGCCCAACACCAGACTCTGCGCCTGCAGGAGTGCGTCGGCTTCAGCTACCGTTCTGCCGGTCAGATCCGGCACCGCCTTTTGGCTACTGCCGCCAAACCAGCCGAGCGCAAAGCCGGCTGCCAGGATGCCGGCAAGCAGGACCACGGCAACGACTATCCAGATCCAGGCTTTGCTCTTTTTCTGGTCAAAGCGCTGGTCCCTCAGGTCGCCCGAACGTACGCCCATCGAGCCTGCGCCAGCGCCGCCGCCTCCGTAGGCGTCCAGCTGTGGCATCACGGTTGTCTGCTGACCCGGGTCACCCTTGACGCCCGCGCCTGCGCCTGCGCCGACGCCAGCAGGTACGCGCCCGAGGAGCTGAGTCTCCTCGCTGTTGCCCACGCCCGCAGCAGCCGCAGCGCCAGCGCCTGCGATACCCGCCACAGCGCCCGCGCCGATGATCGGTTCATCGCGCACGATGCGGACCAGGTCGGCGCGCATCGCGGATGCGGTCGAATAACGGCTCCGGGGATCTTTGGCCATGGCGTAACCGATGACCATCTCAAGGTTTGGATCGATCTGGGGGTTGATGCGCGAAGGGCGCATTGGCTGCTCGTTTACCTGCTTGAGCGCGGTGGCAATCGGCGTATCGCCGTCAAAGGGCATCTGCCCGGTGCCGGCTTCATAAAGCACGACCCCCAGCGAATACAAGTCGCTTGCAGGCGTCAGCTGGCGTCCCTGCGCCTGCTCCGGGCTCACATAGTGCGCGCTGCCCAGTACCGATCCGGTCTGGGTCAGCGTGGTATTGCCCGCGCGCGCAATGCCAAAGTCCATGACCTTGACGTTGCGGTCTGCGGTAATCATGATGTTGTGCGGTTTGATGTCGCGGTGGATCACATCGTAGCCGTGGGCGGTGGCAAGCGCGCTACAGACCTGCGCGCCAATCTCTGCAACTTCCTTGGAAGGCAGGGGACCGCGCTCGCGAATGATGGTCTTTAAGTCTGTGCCGCGCACGAGCTCCATAACGATGTAGTAGGTGTCGTTTTCCTGGCCCCAGTCATAGATGTTGACGATGTAGGGGCTGCTGAGGTTGGCCGCTGCCTGTGCCTCCTGGCGAAAGCGCGCGGTAAACGCGGGGTCATGAGCATAGCGTTCATGCATGATCTTGACGGCAACATTGCGGCCCAGTGTCTCATCGACGGCGCGATAGACGTCGGCCATGCCTCCGGTCCCGATCTTCTCGGTGAGTCGGTATCGTTGTCCTATCAAAGTTTCCTGCATAGTGGTATGCCTCTACTCTTTCCGTTACACTTCGTTTTATTATACAAGGTTCTGAGCATTTTCATGCATTTATGGTCGAGTTGTTGTGGCGGTTGTGGCGGATGTGGTGGCCCCGGCGCCTGTCTTCTGGGACGCTGCGGTTTGCGCGAGAGCGGTCTTTAAGATCGAGCCCGCCATAGGCGCCGCGCTGGGCGCGTTGCTCCCTTGCCCTACCAGGAGAATGGCGATGGCGACCCGGGGGTTATCTGCAGGCGCAAAACCAATGAACCAGGAGTTCGTCGGGCGGCTTTTTCCCACTTCCGCCGTGCCGGTTTTTCCTGCTACCTGGATGCCGGGAATCTTTGCACCGGTGCCCGTCCCGCCGTTTACGACGGTAATCATCGCGGCCTTTACGCGCGCTGCGGTCGCGGCGTCGCAGGCGACCATCCAGCTCTGCGGGCTGGTGCTTCCTAAGATGGTCGCGGCGTCGTGGGCGGCACTGATGTGATCGACCACATAGGGGCGCATGATGGTTCCGTTATTTGCGATGGCGCTTGCGACCAGGCCCATCTGGTAGACGGTTGCCTGCGGACCAGCGGGTGAGGCGTGCTGGCCGACGGGCTGGCCAATGCCGGACCAGGCGGTCTCCCAGGTGGTCATTTGCCCGGGGTCAGGCATGAGCGAGGTCTTGATGGGCAGGTCATAGGGGATGTCTTTATTGAACCCGAAGCTCTCAGCCTGAGAAACCAACCTGCCCGGCCCCATCTTCACCGCGATCTGCCCAAAGACCGTGTTGACTGATTTTTGCAGAGCAGTCACGGCGTTGATGGTCCCGTAGCTGTAGTGGTCGTAGTTGGTGACCGGCGCGTTACCGATGCTCATGGCGCCCGCGCCGGAAAAGGTCTCGGCATCGGTGATGACGTTTCCTGCGTAGGCGCCCGTCAGGGTCACGACCTTAAACGTTGAGCCGGGCGCCAGCAGGGTCTGGCGACTGCGGTCGAGCAAAGGCGCGGTCGTATCGGACTGGAGCTGCGCCCAGTTCTTCTCTACCGCACCCGGATCGTAGTCGGGGTGAGAGGTCGAGGCCAGCACGGCGCCGGTCTTTGGCTCGAACACCACGACGGCGCCGGTCGAGGAGCCCAGTGCGGACTCCGCTGCGTCCTGAACTTTCGAGTTAAGCGTCAGCACGACGTTGTTGCCGGTGACCGGACGCGCCAGGGCGTTGTTGATGACGTCTTGCCAGTTAGCGTAGCTTTGCTGGCCGGTCAGGGTGTCATTCTGGCTGGCCTCAAGGCCAACCCTGCCATAGATCGAGCTGTAATAGCCCAGCAGATGCGACGCATAGGCGCCCTTGGGGTAGACGCGCTTGTAGGTGACCGCGTTGGTGTCAGGATTTTTGACCGGCTTTGAGTCTGCCAGGACCACGTTGTCATCGGTCAGTATCTTGCCGCGCGGATTGCGCGCCTCCGCGGTAAGGTTATGAGTGTTGCCGGGATAGTTGTTCAGCGTGCGTGCGTCAATGACCTGTATCCAGCACAGGTTGGTTACCAGCGCGACGACCAGCAAAGAGAACAGGACAGAAAGCGCGGTCAGGCGCCTCGAAAGCGAGATGCGTCCCAGGACCGAGAGCGCCCCGCCGGTCGACTTCATCTCAGTCTCGACGCCGGTTGTCTCGTCGCTGGCGCGCAGCAGCAGGGCCAGCAGGACAAAGGTCGAGAGCATGGAGGAGCCGCCGCGGCTGATGAAGGGCAGAGTAATGCCCGTCAGAGGGATCAGGCGACTCACGCCGCCGATGATCACAAAGACCTGCAGGCCCAGGCTCGCGACCAGCCCGACGGCGGTAAAGGCCGCCATGTCAGATTTGGCGCGCGCCGCGGTCGAGAGGCCACGATACGCAATCACAAGATAAGACCCCAACAGCGCGACGGCGCCCAGCAGCCCCAGCTCCTCGCCAATCGAAGCAAAGATGAAGTCGGTGTCAACCGCCGGGATACGGGTTGCCAGCCCGCGTGCCGGGCCCACCCCAAACAGCCCGCCGTTGGCAAGCGAGTACAGCGACTGGACCAGCTGGTAGCCGGTGGTTTGCGCGTACTTGAAGGGATGCAGCCAGATCTCAACGCGGATCTGAACATGGCCAAACAGATAGTAAGCTGTCACCGCACCCGCGCTGAATAACACCAGCCCGATAAACACATAAGAAAGGCGGCCAGTCGCCGCGTAGAGCATGATCAGGAAAATGCCAAAGAACAGCAGCGAGGAGCCCAGGTCGCGTTCTGCGACCAGGATTACCAGCGAGACGCCCCACATGAGCAGGATGGGCGCAAGCGTGCGGAGCTCGGGGATCGAGACGCCGAGGAAGCGGCGCGTCGAGATGCTGAGCATCTCGCGATTTTCGGCCAGATACGCCGCCAGGAACAAGATAATCAGGACACGTGCGATCTCTCCTGGCTGGATGGAGAAGTTGCCAATCACGATCCAGAGCTTTGAGCCGTTGATATCGCGGCCAATAACAGCCGGGGCAACCAGCAAAATGATACCAATAAGCATGAGCAGATACTTGTAGTTGCCCACTGCTTCAAGCGAGCGCACCACGACCAGCACCACGACCAGCGCGACAACACCGGCGATCAGCCAGAGCACCTGAGACTGTGCGACCGCGGGCTTGACCAGGCGTTGCACGTAGGCCAGACCAATGCCGGAAAGCAGAAACGCCGCAGGCAGCAGGACCGGGTCTGCGCCCGGCGTCAATTTGCGCAGCGCCAGGTGGGCCAGGGCAAACAGGGCAAACAGGCTGGCCGGGACCAGCAGGTACTGCCAGGTGAAGATGCCGCCACGCTGGGTCCCCATGAGCGCGAACAACACCAGCACGGGCAGGGCCGCGGCACACAGCAGCGCCAGCTCGGTGTTGCGCCGTGTGCTCATGGTTGATCCTGTTTCAGGGCGGGCGAATCTGAGCGCCTGACCATGTCATCGAGCGCGCTTTGCGCCTCATCGATTGAATTGAAGGTCGGACGTTGCTTCAAGGTGCTCTGGTCCACGGGGTTCAGGTTCTGGGCCGTGACCGTAGTGACGCTGGACTCATAGGTGAGCGAATAGCTCAGAACGTGGCCGGGGACCCCCTGGTTGATCGTGACCATGCCGCCGTCGCTGACGTCAAGATAGGCAATGCTGTGAGCATAATGGCTGACGCCAAAGGCGACCGCGCCCAAAATCGCGCCGACCATGACGGTCCAGAGCAGCGCCCAGAGCCAGAGCTTGCTGCGGCGGCGGGGGTGCAGCGCAGGGCCGTCCTCGTCGATGTCGATGACAATCGCGCTGACGTTGTCTGCGCCACCCGCGTTGTTGGCGGCCTCTATCAGGGCGATCGCCGCCTGATGAGGGTCGAGCTGACTGTTTAAGATGGCGGCGATATGCGCGTCATCGATCATGCCGGTCAGCCCGTCGCTGCACAGCAGCAGACGGTCGCCGCGCAGGACGGTGATCTCGAACTGGTCGACGATGAGATTCGGGTCGCTTCCCAACGCGCGCGTAATAACGCTGCGCTGGGGGTGCACGCGCGCCTCTTCTGCGGTGATGTGTCCTGCGCGCAGCATCGCGGCAACGACCGAGTGGTCTTCGGTCAGCTGGGTCAGCTGGCGCCCGCGCAGCAGGTAGGCGCGGCTGTCGCCGACCTGGGCGATGGCCGCTTTGCCATGCTCGACCATCAGCGCGGTCATGGTCGAACCCATGCCCTCACGGCCGATGCCGGCGCCGCCTGCCTGGAGGATGGCGTTGTTTGCGGCCTGGACGGCGCGCACCAGCGCGGGCCCGTCGACCGCGCGCGGCGCGTGGTCGCGCAGGGTGTCGATGGCAAGCGCGCTGGCGACTTCGCCCGCCTCATGCCCGCCCAGGCCGTCGGCAACGGCAAACAGCGGGGGGAGCGCCAGGATCGAGTCTTCGTTGAGCGCGCGCTGGCGTCCCACGTTGGTCTGGGCCGAGAACGGATAGCGCGAGCGCTGCCGGCGGCCCGTGGCAGAAAGATGCAGATCAGAAGACGGTGGTGTCGGCGTCATATCAGCGCTGTCCCACTTCAAGCATGACGTTGCCCACGGCGATCTGGTCGCCCACGGCAAGCGCCGCCGGTATCGTGACCTTCATCCCGTTAAGCAAGGTGCCGTTGGTTGAATTGAGGTCCTCAAGGATGGCGCCGCTGGGCACGGGAGTGATGCGGGCATGCTTGCTTGAGACCATCGGGTCATTGATGAAGATGTCGGTGCCTTCCGCGCGCCCGATCACCAGCGCGCTGGTCAGGGGCATGGTCGTTCCCAACAGCGCGGTGGGGCCCTGGATGACCACGACCGTCAGCGTGCCTTTCTTAGATTTTGCCGTCCGCACCAGGCCAACGCCGGTCTTTGCCGCAAACAGTAAAAAGATATAGAGTAAAACGACCAGAACAATGCGTCCGGCAAGCAGGATTACGTCGATCACAAAAGGGCCACTTTCTCGTGATATTGTATTTTGGTGATGCCGATCGTTACCACGTCCCCATCACGCAGACGACTGCGCTGGGTGCGCGCGTTGTTCAGCAGCGTACCGTTTGTTGCCCCCAGATCAACCACCATCCAGTCGCCGTCCTCGCATTCCAGACGCGCGTGATGGCGCGACGCATTGGCGTCGGCAATCACCAGGTCGTTGTCATCCTGGCGCCCGATACTGACGGACCGCTTTCCTTTAAGCGAGAGCGGGCCAAAGTTATCCAGCGTCAGCCAGGCCTTGATTTCCTGTTCTGGCGCAGGCGCCGGCGTCGGGACGGACGCGGGGACGGGAGCAGGGACGGGAACCGGGATGGGGGCGCCCATCGCTGGCGCGCTGGCAGGGGCAAGCGCGCTGGCGGCGCTGCGGTCATCTGCGGTGACCGACGGCAGGTCAAAGTCGTGGCGCAGGCGAGGGCCAGGCCGCACCCGCGGGGTGTTTTCCATGTTCAAATCTTCAGGGTCGGGCGCGGCTTGCTCCGGATCAATGTCTAAGTCTCCAAAACCCGGGGCAGCGATTGCCGCCGGATCAGGCGACAGACCGGCGGAGTCAAAACCAGGCGCAGAAATTGCGCCCTCGCCAAATGGCGCTGCGCTTGCGACCGCAGCAGCAGGGCTTGCCGGCGCCGCAGCGGGCTCGGGCTCCCGTTCTGGCGTGACGCCCGGTACCGAGCCCAGCTCAGCCTCGATCTCATCGACCGAGAGCATGTCTCCGATCACCTCAAAGCGCCCCAGCTTCAGGTCTGGCGCCGGGTAGAATCGCACGATGGGCCGCGTGGCCATCTGGAAGTCGTGTTCGCGCGAGTACGCCAGCAGGTAGGTCTCCAGCTCGCCCTGCAGGGTGGGGATCAGTCCTGCCAGCGCGCCGTGGTCGCGCGTAGAAAGGATGATTGAATAGACGTTGCTGACATATACCTTGCCTACGCCCAGCTTTTTGGAGCGCGCCATTTCCTTGCCGCAGGCGCGCGCGAGTTCGGCAGGCTGCACCGGGGATTTGAACATACCGGCAAACGCTCCCTCGATGGCGCCTCCTAAGCGTTCTTCAAAGTCTGAAATGAGTCCCATGGTGCTCCCTGCCAGTCCGTTTACGGGCGTCGCCGCACACAGCGCGGCGTCAAGCGGATCAGTCCCGTCGTCGTAAAGCCGCTCGCAAAAGCAGCATTATCATGCTTACCAGTATAAAGAAGCTTACACTACCGACGCCAATGGCCAGGCGCTTGTCACCGAACAGTTGCGTGATCAGCGCGGGGGTCAAAACGCAGGCCAGGGCAGTTGCGGCGGCGCAGACGGCAAGCAGAGAGAGCAGCAGGACCAGCCAGCCCAGCGCGCCGCGTGCCGGGCGGACCGCTTGATTGCGCGCGCGGCGCTGGAGGCGGGCGGCGCGCAAGGCCCGCGCATCCTCGTGCGCGAGGCGGTCTGTTTCGTCCGGGTTGCGGTCTTCTGACTCTTCGGCGCTGTCAGTAAGCTCGCCGCAGAGCTCGCGCAACGCGCTGGCCCCCTGCTGCGTGTCTCCAAAGTATGGCGCCACTTCCGCGCAGAACTCCGCGACCGAGTCGTAGCGCTGTTGCGGGTCACGCGCTAGCGCCCGCGCAAAGACCTCGGTGAGCCCGGACGCCTGCATCTGGAGCAGCGGGGCTTCGCCTGCCTCCTGTGCGGCGCGCAGGCGAGCCAGAGTGGGGTGGCGCGCGACCTCGTTGAAGTAGGGATACTCGTCGGTGCAAAGCTCGTAGAGCACGGCCGCAAGCGCCCACTGGTCACAGGCGGCGCTGACCGGGCGGCCCTGGAGCTGCTCAAGCGGCATATAGCCGAGCGTGCCGCCCTCGGCATGGCGCAGCCCGCTGCGGTCAGTCAGAAGTGACAGGCCAAAGTCGGCGAGCTTGATCTGCCCGTTGTGGTCAATGAGGATGTTGTTCGGTTTGACGTCGAGGTGCAGCACGCCGTTATCGTGCGCGAAGCTAAGCGCGCCGCCAATCGCCTCAATGACTGCGGCGATGATGTCTGCGTCAAGGTCTTCGCTGGGGATGTCTGCGAGAGTGATGCCGTCGAGGTATTCCATGATGAGGTAGGCGGCGCTGTTGGCGGGCGCTGGCGGGGCGGCAGGTTGGTTGGTGCCCTGTGGTGCGCTGGCGTTGCGGGTGTCGCTGGTGCTGCCGGCGGTGCTGGTGGTGCCGGTGGTGCTGGCGTTGCCTGTGTTGCCGGCGATCTCAAAGTCAAGGATCTGCACGATGTGGGGATGTTGCAGCAGCGCGGCGATGCGCGCCTCCTGGAGGCTTGCCTGGGCCGCGCGCGCATCGTCAGCCAGAGGCAGACGCTTGATGGCGACCCGCCGCGCGATGCGCTGGTCGAAGGCGAGCAGCACGGCGCCCGCGCCGCCCTCGCCCAGTTGGCTGATGATGCGATATCTGTCAAAAAGAAGTTTTGCCACACCGCTAGTATAGCTGGTTTCGCGCCTGAGCCGCTCAGGGTAACGCTGGCGGGCTAAAAGGAGCAGGTCAAACTGTAGCTTAGGTGTGGAGGAGGCGGCATTTTGCTATACTGGTCAAACTGAGACGAAAGGAATCTTTATGGCAAAACCACAACCAGGCGATACCGTTCACGTTCACTATACGGGGCGGTTACTTGATGGCTCGCAGTTCGATAGCAGCGCAGACGGCGATCCGCTGGTGTTTTCACTGGGTAGCGGCATGGTCATCCCGGGCTTTGACGCTGCGGTTGCAGATCTTGAAGTTGGCGGAAAAACGACGGTCACGATACCGGCTGACGAGGCCTATGGCCCCCACGAGGATGGTCTGGTGCAGATGGTGCCCAAGGACTTCTTCCAGGGTGAGTCCCCTGAGGTGGGCTGGGTTGTTCAGCTTCAGTCGCCGGATGGCGCCATCATGGCGGCCTCGATCGAAGATATCAGTGACGAGGGCGTCACGCTTGACCTGAACCACCCGCTCGCCGGACAGGATCTGATCTTTGATCTTGAGCTGGTTGAGGTCGGCGGCGACGTTCCGGCCTGGTCCGGCGCTGGTTGCGACGACGAAGGCTGCGAGGGTTGCGACAGCGCGTCTGCGTCCTCGGGCTTCAGTTGAGCCTAAAGGTATGAGGCGCCCGTGAGGTAGCCATGCTTATTTGGCAGCATACAGCGCAGTTGATTTTTTCAGCTGCGCTGTTTTTTTGTCTCTTACCACTTTCTTACCACGATCTTACCAGCCGCCGCCTGCCAAACCGCTGGGTTGCCGGCGTTGCTGCATTGGGATGCCTGCGTTGTTTGCTGGCAGCGGCCAGCGCAGGGAGCCTGGCGCCCTTTGCGCAGGCGACGTTGGGAGTGGTATATGCAGTCGGTCCTGCAGCGCTGATCGCGGGAATATACGGAGCGCTGCGCCGCCGTGGCGGCCTGGGGATGGGGGATCTCAAGCTGTTGGCGGCGCTCGGCCTGTTCTTCGGTCCGCGCGCGTTCTGGATCCTGCCGCTTGCCAGCTGCCTCTGTGTGGCCAGCTTGCCTGTGCTCATGTTATGGAGAAAGAAGAAAGGGCAGAGCAGCGGACTCTCCGCCACTCTGCCCTTTGGCCCGTATATAGCGCTCGCTGCCCTGGTAGCAATGGCATGCAGCCTTCCAGCCTGAACGCACCCCGAACAAGGCGCGCCGGGTCGTCGCGCCCTACGCAGCCGTTGCCAGCCATAACAGCACCAGCTAACGCCAGAATAAGTACCCTGGCGTTAGCTGGTGAGGATTATAACTGGTAACCGCTCTGTAGGGCGCGACGACCTCGGCGCGCCTCTGCTGCAGGTAACCGCCCTGTAGGGCGCGACGACCTCGGCGCGCCTCTGCTGCAGGTAACCGCCCTGTAGGGCGCGACGACCTCGGCGCGCCTCTGCTGCAGGTAACTTAGTAGTTCTTCGCGATCAGCTCGAAGTAGCTGCGCGGGTGGTTGCAGACTGGGCAGACTTCCGGAGCAGACTCGCCTGCGTGCAGGTGCCCGCAATTGCTGCAGCGCCAGACCTCGACGCGCGGGCGCTTGAAGACCTCGTCGTTCTCGATGTTCTCGATAAGCTGGCGATAGCGATCCTCGTGCTCCTTTTCGATGGCGCCGACCATCTTGAAGAGCTCGGCGATGGCGGTAAAGCCCTCTTCGCGCGCGGTGGCCTCAAAGCCGGGATACATCTCGGTCCACTCAAAGTTCTCGCCACCGGCGGCGTCGGCCAGGTTCTGCAGCGTGGGTGGCAGGGAACCGTTGACCTTGCCGTCATTATTCAGCAGCTTGAACCAGATCTTCGCGTGCTCTTTCTCGTTACCAGCGGTCTCCTCAAAGATCGCGGCCATCTGGACGAAGCCGTCCTTCTTTGCCTGGCTGGCATAGTAGGTATACTTGTTGCGCGCCTGCGACTCGCCGGCAAAGGCCGCCTGCAGATTCGCCTCTGTTTTTGATCCCTTAAAATCCATCGAAGTGCTCCTCTCGTTGTGTGTCAGTACTGTCGGTATTACGCCTGTAGTTCAAATTCGTCTTTGCTGGCCCCACATAAGGGACAGCACCAGCTGTCAGGTAACTCCTCAAACGGACCTTCGCTTCCATCATAGACATAGCCGCAAACGGCGCAGACCCATTTGGATGTTTCTTCAGACATGACGCCTCCTCAAGATCATGGTCAGTACTTTGAGTACCGCCTTGTTTTCACTATATTACAATAAGAGTATGACCTCCACGAAAACAATACCTGCTGAGTCTCTTTTTACTGAGGGCTCGTTGTTGCGAGGCGTACGCGGCCGCCGTGACCGCCGGGCACAACGCACCGCGGCGCGCGGGCGCACGCCTGCTTGCCTGTCTGCTCGCCCACACACCCGCCCGCCTGCCCGCACCGAGCAGGCCCTCTGGGAGAAATCCGCGCTTATCCGGCCGCATCAGGCGCGCCGCCTCTGGTTGCAGGCGCGCCGCAACTTCGGGGTATTGCTGGCGCTGTGTGTGGCAGCGGCGGTCATCGGCGCGCTGCTGGCTTCATTTTTGTACGCGCTTGATCTGGTCACGAAGCTGCGCGCGCAGCACCTGTGGCTGATCGCGTTGCTGCCGGTGGTTGCCGTGGCCACCACCCTGGTCTATCAAAAGTTTGGCGCGGGCGCAGAGCACGGCAACAACATGGTCATCGCCGACATCCACGATCAGGCGACCGTGCCCGGGCGCACGGTGGTGCTGACCTATGTGTTCTCGCTCCTGACGCATCTGACCGGCGGCAGTGCCGGGCGGGAGGGGGCCGGTGTCGCCATTGGCGCCTCACTGTTTGCAAAGCTTGCGCGCTGGCTGCATTTTCGCTCCGATGACCGGCGCGTGCTGACGATGGCAGGTGTGGCGGCCGGGTTTTCCGCGATCTTTGGCACGCCGTTTTCCGGCGCGTTTTTTGGTCTTGAGATGGCCTTTGTGGGGAAAGTGAGCTACGAGGCGCTGGTGCCGTGCTTTGTCGCTTCCTATGTGGCAAACATCGTGTGCCGCCTGCTGGGGATCGCCTATGAAAAGCATGCCTTGCAGACGCCGGTTGTGCCGGGCGTCAAGCTGGTCGCCGTGGTGCTTGCGGCTGTCGTGCTTTTTGGAGTGCTGGCACGCGTCTTTATTGTGGGCGTCCGCCATCTTAAGCGCGGCTACGGATTGCTCTTGCGCAACCCGGTGTTGCGGTCGCTGGTCGCAGGCGCCGTTGTTGCAGCGCTGCTTCTGGGGCTGGGGCTTGAGCGCTACGGGGGCCTTTCGACCTGGATGATCCAGGCAGGCTTTAGCGGCCAGACGACGTTTCTTGATCCGCTGGCAAAGCTTGCCTTGACCATGCTGACGCTGGCGGTCGGCTTGCAGGGGGGCGAGGTCACGCCTTTGTTCTGCGTGGGGGCCTCGTTGGGGGGCGCCCTTGCGGTGCTGACCCACACCGACGTGACGCTGCTGGCGGGCCTGGGCATGATCGCGATCTTTGGAGCGGCCGCCAACGCGCCGTTGACTACGATCGCCTTAGGGATCGAACTTTTTGGTGTGACCGGGCTGCCTTACTATGTAGCCGCCGCGCTGATCGGTTACTTCCTCGTGGGCTCCGAGAGTCTGTATCCCTCGCAGGTTATCGCCACCGCAAAGTCGCACGGGCAACGCTACCGCAGGAGCCGCTCACTTTCCGAGTTGCGACGACCGTGACAACTTTTTGGCAAATTTTGTATCAAAACAGGACTTGTGTACGCGAAAACGCCTGATTTTTGCTCGCAAGGGGTCTTTTTGGTCGCAAATACACGATTTTTCGACGAAAACGTCCGAAATATCGTACACAAGTCCATTCTAGATGCAAAAACTCCAGAAATCGTGGCACGAGGCTTTTCCGACAGGTGTCAGGCAGCCTCTCGACTCTCTCAACCCAACTTAATCCGGTACGCAAGGTGCTCTGGAGAAATCACGCAGGCGCGTTTATCTGCGCTACACTGAAGGCTGCCGGCAAGTTTGGGCCAATAAAGGAGTGAAAGGTTTGCCTATGAGAAAGATTATCGTGTTCGCCTTGACCGTTGCTATCGTGATGGCAAGCGCCCTGATGCTGACGAGCTGCGGCTCAACTAATGACGCCAAGCGTATTCAGGGGACTTGGAAGGTTAAAAATAGCACGCAACAACTCATTATCACCGCCACGCAGATCAAGACAGTGGCCAAAACCTTTTCCTATAAACTGGGAGCAAGCGGAAAGATCACGATCACCGATCAGTCCCAGTCCTTCGACGCCGCCTACACGCTTTCCAAAGACGGAAAGACGCTGACTATTACGGAGACTGTTGCCAGCGAGACTACCTCGACGGCCCAGCCGCAAACCAGTCAGCTTATTCTGACAAAGATATCTGACAGCACGAACTATAAGCCGCAGTAACAGCTCCGTTTTGTCCCGGGGCGTATTGATTTTGGCGGGGTCCATACCCCGCAGCTCTGCTGCATGCCGGACGGCGAAGCGTAGCGAGCTGGGGCTTGAACCCCGCAGTCTCTGTCGTGGGGAGTGCTTTGCTGTTGGGACTTTGTTGGGGTGATTGTGGGAACACGATAGTATCTGGCGGCTGTTTTCGCTATACTTATAGACCGACAACGCGGAGAGTTGGCCGAGTGGCTGAAGGCGCACGCCTGCTAAGCGTGTATAGGCGAGAAACCTATCTAGGGTTCAAATCCCTAACTCTCCGCCACCAGACTCGATCTTTTCCCGCAGGAGCCGCTCAGATCGATCCTTAAGGCCTAAAGGCCGTTACGGATCGCTCTTCGGGGCTCCTGCAAGAAAATCTCTTCGTCTGGGGCGTTTTGCCTATCAACCGGGCAAGCTGTTGTCGTCGTCACCAAAACGGAGGGGTGGCAGAGTGGTTGAATGCACTGGTCTTGAAAACCAGCAACGGTTTACCCCGTTCTAGGGTTCGAATCCCTACCCCTCCGCCATCTGCTTGATCTTTTCCCGTATAAGCCGCTCAAGTCGATCCTCAAGGCCTAAAGGCCGTATCGGATCACCTTTCGGGGCTTCTCCGGGAAAATCTCTTCGCAGCACCCAGGCTTATCGAAACGCCAGCAAACTTCGCAAATGCCTTCTCTTTGCATGAGCCAGCAATCAATGCATCAATACAGGGCGGCTTTGATCAATCTTCCTCCCGGAAGCTCGGACAACATTCTCAGTACCAAAGCGCGATCTCTTTCGTTGACATGCGCTACTATCCCTTCATCATCATCTAATTCTGCGAGAAAAGCAAAGTGCGTGCGCACGCCATCCGACAATTCAGAAGCAGTAGGCGACGGCGCGGTCAGCGCGCCAATATCGTCGATATCAAATCCTTCTTTACTTCTGTCTCGGAGCCAAACCTCCGGATCGAATGCCAGACCTTTATGGCCTGGTTGCCAGTAGGTAGTTCCTGCATGAACGCCATTTGTGTCAACCCAGATCTTGAGAAGAGCTAATCGCCGTATGAGCGGCTTATCAAGTGAGCCGATTGTCCCTGGGTTGGACATGATCCAACAGAGATCATATAAGTCACGAGCTGGCGTTGACCTGTTCAAACGAGCGATTTTTTCTGCGATATTTTCCTCGATCCTTACCACTTGAATCTCTGGAAGAGGCGGATTTCCATACTGCTTATGAATTTCCATTGGCGCCCACCCACGCTTTATGGGGTCGAGCCAAGGCGGAGGGCTCAGATCCAGTTTGCTTTGTAGAGAAAGTGCAGTTCCCCCAAATGGATGAGAAAAGCTCAGTGTCCACTTGCCTCTTCGCTCACTTGCCCCATATTCAAATCTTTCGAGCCTGAGGCCGTTTATTGTGGTAATGATCTTGGAGAGCACCTCGTCGGGATCAGCCCCAATAGTAGCTAATGAAAAATCCAAGTCGAGCGAAAAACGTCCTGCTCTGCCGGCGAAAAGCTTTCTTAAGGCAGTGCCTCCTTTGAACACCAGGTCATCAAGAATCCCAACTTCATGCAAGTGTCGGAGTAGCAGATCCTGGGCGACGTCGATGATCGCTGCTTCTCGTCCTTGAGCGCCTGAGCCCTTTGGGGTATGACGCGCAATATGACCCAGTTGGACGTTTATCGCCATGAGACTTCCCCCAACTCCCGGGGATCAAAAGGCAGGATAGTGTCAGCGATCAACCAATGGTTATCGTGGTGACGAAGCGACCCTCTGGGTCCGAACCATGTTTTTGTCAAGGCGCCGATCCCCTGATAGATTCGACGGGATAGATCGGGCCGCAATCCTTGCAGAAGGTAGCCAGTTCTGGCTACGGCTGTTTTGCTGCGTCCTTGCAACTCGGCCAGGAGCTTCTCGATGTCAAGTTCCGCTGCGAGATCAGGAAGCCATTCCAGCGCTGATTGCCAAGAGCGAACATCTGTAGGCTTTGATGCCATGTGTACGATAATGCTCTCTGGCGTCAGCGCCGGAACGCCTTTCGCTTCAATCGGGCTGAGAGTGGGTTTATATACCAGCACAGAGAGACTCTCGGGAAAACGATTGGAGTGGCTTAAGGAGTCTATGGCGACCTCTGGTCGATTGGGCAGACGATCAGCGATTCCCAGAGCCCAGGCTGCCGTCTGCAAGGTCAAAGCGCAACAGGTCTGTGGATGTCGTACCAGCACCACCCGAAGCGGCATCAACGGATCATGACTTGGGTATGCGCCCGCCAAAGCAGCCGGAGCAAACTCCCATACACCCGCGCGATCAGTACTAAGCAGCCAACCTCTGTCCCGTAAGCGTGCGGCAACGACCCGTACTGGCGTCTTGATCCCTAGCTCGCTCAGAACATGCCCAAGATCAGCAGTTGCCACAAGCGTTGGTTGCTCAAGCTCAAGGCGTTCAAGCACCCCTGCTAACGATCGGGAGATAGTGCGTGTCATATTATTATCATTAGTTACCATAATAGATACATTTCTGTCATATTTGACACTTACGGTAACTATTATATAAGCATATTCAGAAGTTGTGCAATACCACAACGAGCGGCGCCAGTGTTGGTTCGAAGAACAGCAATGAAAACTCTTTACCCGCTTGTGGCGACAGATCCGTCCGGATAAGAGTAAACTGCAGAACACAATGTACCCGTCCCCCTGTGTTCCCCCTCCCTGTTACATATGCCACTTAGGCGATCAGCGTTTGTTTTCGGCTCTGGATCTCGGTGCGCAGGTGATGAGAAAGCGCGGTGAACTCTTCGTCAAAGTTTTGGATCGGAGCGGTGATTTTTCCGTTATCGAGCGCGTCTGTTACCCCCTCAGCTATTTCTGTTGCAATCTCATGTAGCCGTGACCAGGACAGCTGATTTTGCTCGCATAGAGCCTGCCAGTGTTTTTGCGTTATCTGATCGAGGTCATAACAACCCGCGACCCCCATGGCAAGATTTCTGCTGAGCTCCGGATAAAACGTCGTGCTCACCAGGTCGTAAGCAGGCGCCAGGCAAAGCCTGCCTGCTGTATCGCGTTGCAGAGAGTAGTTCTTTGCGTGGGCGTCACTATTGCCAATCAGATAGTTAAAGAGGAAAAGCTGGATAAATCGCTGAACATCAAGCGGCGGGTTTGAGGGCTCGGAGCGCAAGACCGCAATAATTTCTGCAAAGCCGGGGCCTCCGTCGGCTTCGTATTTGTAGCGCGAAGAATAGGAAAGTGCCTGGCAGAAATCCTCCTGGCAGATCCTCGTAACAAAACCACTTTCGTTACACGCGCGATCAAAACGCTCAGACACCAACACGGCCTGGTCCCTGCCTTTACCCTGAGCGCTCGCCTGGTTGTTGATGAGAAAAACTTCAGCGGTCGCAATGCCAACGGCTTGCGCGAGGCGGGTACACAGATACTCGTTAAGCGAGGTCAAAGGATAGAAGCGCGAGTCCGGCTTGACAATATGAGTAGAAGCAAAAAGCCCCTGCGGCACACACCAGCCATCGCAGTCCACCGGAGGCGCCCCTGGCTTATGATAGAGCCCGATCTTACTTTGGGCCCCAGGGATAGAAAGCCTGTTTTCCGCGGATAGTTGCGTAATCAGCGCGGGTGACTCCCCGATGATAGCTTGAAATTCGGTGGGCGCAAGCGGCTGATAGTTGCTCTGCGACAAAAGCTGTTCAAAGTCATGATCAGAAGAAAGTATCGTCAGATTACCCACGCAGTCGCCCGCCAGAGCAGACAGAAGCTTACTGGTACTGGCAGCAGGCACGTGCAAGTAGCGCGCCATGCGCCTGCGCTCATCTTCTTCTGGCAGCAGGCCGTCAAAAAAGCGCTCGGTTGCCTGCGCAGAAAAGGGGGCTTTCTGTAGGGGCAGAGAAAGCGAGATCGGGTAAGGGTTTGCCGCGAGAAACTCTGGAGCATAGCAGAAAGAAAGACGGGCGGGCGCCGCCTCCAGAGAGCCGATCAGCGTTTTATCATGGTAGACGCTGAGCTTCATGACTGATCCTTTGAGTTGGCGGGCGGCGTGGTATCGGGCAGGGTAATCGCTACGCGTAGGCCAAGCATACGGATCGCCTCAAGAGTTTTACCAAGCTGCGCGGTTGTTTTGCCATTTTCCAGATCAGAGTAAAAAGTAGGACCAAACGGGGCGACGTCAACGACACTTTTTTGAGTAAGGCCAAGCTCCTTGCGCCGCCTCTTCATGAGCTGACCGAGCTCTGCCGGTGTCTTGATATCGATTTGTTCCACAGCAGCCTCCTTATTATGCGCTCGCATAAATCATAAGCCATTGTAGCACAATATATACGCTCGCATAAATACGCCCGTAAAACAGCAAAATTTATGCGTCCGCATAAGAGCTGCTAATACGCTCGCGGGTTTTTGCTGTATCCAATAGCTTGCGGCTATGCTCGTGGGTTTGAATATCGCCTGCTACCGCAGGCTGCTCCAGGCGCCAACTGTTGCAATTCTGGCTGGCCAAAACCTCTGTTGGGCGCGACGCTCTCGGCGCACCTCTGTCCGTGCCTCGGAACACAGGGGGACGGGGCTAAATCAACCTATCGTCACGCTCTCTTTTCACTTTGCGCTTACTTACTGTATGATAGAGGGGCGACTTAACATTAAGGATTAAGTCAAGTTCAGCTAAGGAGCACATAGGCTAATGCACGAAGACAAGACACTCGTTTGTAAAGATTGTGGCCAGGAGTTCGTTTTCACAGCGAGTGAACAGGACTTTTTTGAGGAGAAGGGCTTTACTGAGCCCCAGAGGTGCAAAGCCTGTCGCGATAAGCGTAAGAGTGGATCCCGTGGGCCGCGTGAGATGTTTGACGCTACTTGCGCATCCTGTGGGCAGCCCTGCCAGGTTCCCTTCCAGCCGCATGATGACCGTCCGGTCTATTGCAGCGACTGCTTTTCAAAGCAAAGATAACCAGCCAATAAAAGAAAGGGATGCTTTAAACAGGCATCCCTTTTAATATGAACTGATCGAGCCGGGCTGCGTCTTCCGACGTAGCGTCGCGCTCGTTTCTATGCGCGCGTCTGCGCCGTTTCTTCCGTGATAAACATTAAGAGTCATGACGCAGGTTCCTGTGGTAGCGCAGGGTTGAGTAGGCGTGACCCAGGGCGCGCAGGCAGTAGCGCGAAAAGATGGAGCGTGGGCCGGAGTAGCGCATGACCTTGCGCGAGTACTCGGACATATCTGGCTTGTAGCACTTGATCTTGCAGACCGCACAGAAGGGCTTTGGCTGCTGACGGCAGAGTTCCGTGCGCCGCTCCGCGTAGCGCGCATAGGTGGCGCAGTCCTCGCAGAGCCGCGGGACGCGCGCGCCGTAGATGCCCGCCTCGATGCCGCCGGATTCAAGCGGCGGGCGCTCTTTGTCCTGGTGATGCGCGGCGCAGTACCACTCGGTAAAACGCACGACCAGCTCGGCATCTTTGGCTTTCTTGCTTCCTTTTTCTAACATGGCGCCTTCCTCTTATCGTTATGTATGAGTATATATCTAAGCAGCACGGAGAGGGAGCAGAACAATCGCGGTAGAATCAATATAGTTGGAACAAGCATATATTCTGGGACAGGCCGCGTGCCGTGATCGCCCAGGGAGAGGCAGGGAACCATGGGCAACAACAGACGGCGGCTGTGGTTCTACCGGATATCGGCATTCATCTCCGGCATGTCGGTGATGGCCGTCGAGCTGGCGGCCTCGCGCTTGCTGGCGCCCTACTTCTCGTCCTCGTTGCCGGTCTGGTCGGTCATCATCGGGCTGATCATGGCGGCCATGGCCTTCGGCAACTACCGGGGTGGGCGGCTCGCTGACCGCGCCGTAGCCAAGGGCAGCGACACGCTGCTCTACCGGCGCATGCTGATCGCGGCGCTCTGGATCGCGGTGATCCCGCTGGTGGGCAAGTACCTGATCGTGGCCGTGGCAGCGGTGGCAGCCGTGGTCGCGGGCAGCCAGGTCATCGTGGTCGGCTCGATCCTTGCGTGCCTGCTGCTGTTCGTGGCGCCGATGGTGCTGCTGGGGATGGTCTCGCCCTTCCTGGTGCGGGTCGCTTCCGCGCGCACGGATGACAAAATTACCCCTGGGGTAATTTTGTCATCTGCAGAGGGCTCTCGCGATTCCAGCCCCGAAAATACGGGCGCGGTCATCGGCAGCATCTATGCCTGGGGTACGCTCGGCAGTATCCTCGGGACCTTCCTGGCTTCGTTCGTGACGATCCCGGATGTGGGAGTCGCGCGCACCTACCTGCTGTTCGCGGTCGCGTTGGCGGTGCTCGTGCTGATTCATGCGCTGGCTGTGCGCGGCAAGTGGTGGCCTGCGGCGGTGGCGCTTGCCTGCTGTGTGGCGCTGCTTGCCGCTCCCCTGGGCGCCAACTATGCGTTTTGGGAGTCCGGAATCCTGTATCAGGGGGAATCTTCCTACAACTACCTTCAGGTGAGCCAGGATGATTCCGCGCGCTACTTTTCGACCAACGTGCTCTTTGGCGTGCAGTCCCTGTTGCCGCGCCAGTATCTGGAGAACCGCACGATCGATCAGCCGACCGGTGAGTACTACGACGGCATGATCGGCGCCTGCGGCCTGCTCGCGAACTTCAAGCCGGGGCGCCCCATCAGCGCGCTGATGCTCGGTCTGGGTACGGGGACCTGTCCCGCGCTGCTGCAACAGGCGGCGCCGGGTTCGACCTGTACGGGAGTCGAACTGGACAGCAAGATCGTCGACGTGGCGCGCGACTACTTTGCGCTGACGCCCGCGGACTGCCAGGTGGTGGTCGGCGACGGGCGCAGCTATATTCAGCAGCACAGCCAGCGCTACGACCTGATCATGGTGGACGCCTATCAGGATGTCTCGGTCCCGTTCTACATGGCGTCTCGCGAGTTCTACACACTGGCCGCCTCGCGCCTGAAGCCCGGCGGCGTGCTGGTCTG
>Ga0123357_10000486_pt1 | contig 38493 bp, 32 predicted proteins | sample TergutEmb28metaG_FD_89873 | JGI IMG/M metagenome (GOLD analysis project Ga0123357, IMG submission 89873) | Embiratermes neotenicus P4 segment gut microbial communities from Petit-Saut dam, French Guiana - Emb289 P4 | ecosystem: Host-associated > Arthropoda: Insects > Digestive system > Gut ... | reverse complement strand
TGCCAGATGAGCTTTTTCCTTACTTTTCCCTTCCTAAAAGGCAACGTGATTTTCCATAAAATTCAATATAAATGGCTCATTTCTACTGAACGCTCACGGTATCATTTTCGCTGATTTTCAACACGTCACGAAATGAATTCATGCATTTATTTTAATGACAAAATCTCAAATATATATAATAATTGTAGAAATGAACATGAAAGACCGATTCCGGAAATTTAATTCCGGCAGGGCTGTCCTCTTTCTGGTTGCCCTGATAGCAGTTTTTATGACAGGCGCGGTGTTAAAAATTACAGCTGTTGTTTTTATACCGCTGTTCATTGCACTGCTGCTGGCCCTTGTCCTTAGCCCAATGGTGCTGCAGCTTGGCAGGTTCAAGGTTCCCAGGTTTATAGCCATTGTTCTTGCCGGCCTCATAATAATAGCGGCCCTGGTTGCCATAGGCATTGCTATTTACAGTTCGGCCCACGCGATCCTGGCCGCTTACCCGCGTTACGAGAGCCGCATTACCGAAATTTATATATGGCTTGCCAATTTTTTTGATTTTTCTTACGACGGCAACCTGTCGGTGTTCCAGAACCTCTGGTCCCAGCTTGGTGTCCGCAGCCAGATCCGGCTGTATACTATATCGCTTTCAAATACCTTTATATCTTTCCTTAAAGACGCGGTAATGGTTGCGCTGTTCGTTGTTTTCTTTTTGTTTGAAACTGTTTTTATAAGGGAGAAGTTAAGCACCGCTTTTGAAGGGGCACGCGCAAAACAGATTCAAAAAATAAGCACCGATATAATGCTCCAGGTATCCAGGTACCTTTCGATAAAATTTGTGATTTCCCTGTTTAACGGCCTGGTTGTCGCCCTGTTCCTGAGTCTTGCCGGGCTTGAATTTGCTCCCGTATGGGGAATAATCCAGTTCATCGCCAATTTTATTCCGGTACTCGGAAGCATTGCTGTCGGAGTCGCCGCCTCGGTGCTGGCGCTTCTTCAGTTCTGGCCGGATCCGGGGCCGGTTATTCTGGTTGTAGTCATTATGCTGGGCACCAATATGATAATCGGAAACATACTCGACCCCAAAATCATGGGAGACGGACTGGGCCTTTCCCCAATCACGATCTTAATTTCCCTTGTTGTCTGGGGCTATATCTGGGGTTTTGCCGGAATGGTTATCGCTGTTCCCATGATGGTTATCATCAAAATAATCTGTGAAAACTTCCCTGTCCTGGAGCCGATTTCCATTATGCTTGGTTCGCGGCGATCGGTGATGGCCAAAAAAGTCCAGTACGAAAGGGAGGCCATGGAAGAGGCTAAGGACGGCGCCGGCGGAAAAGTGGAGTGATTAATTCAGTTTAGCCTTTAAAATACATATTATTGTATTTTCGTTAATATCAAATTGAATTTTGGGATTTCCGTTGCGTTCCATTGCATTCTGCGCTGTTTGGATACCAATGCCGTAACGCTGGACATAACCCAGTGTCTTGAACATATCTGCTATGTTTGGGTTGCGGTAATCGGTAATGCCAGGGTTACCAAAGTTGTTTTTTGTAACACTGCCAAACGGTCCGCCGGGACTGACGATTTCCACCCGGTCATTGTACCAATATACCCGTACAGGGGCGTTTGTCCCTTCATAGGATCTGTGCATCATCGCGTTATAAATCAGCTGCTGAAAAGCAATGTGCGGATAATCAACTGTTGTTATCTGCGGCCCCATGCTTATATCAACTGCTGTCCGGTTATGAGCTTTTAATTTTTCCTCAGTTCTGCGTATTATATCGGGTAAAATTCCTTTTATTTCTTCTTCATCTGTAATGGGATCGTGCAGTGCTGTTCCGTTTATTCTTAGAAATTGTACATAAGCTCCAGGAATGAAATTCTGCGGATTTTTTCCAAACGCCAATAAACCAAGTATTGTCGGTGTAGTGTTATCCGGAGAAACAATCATTTTACAGGATGATAAACGTTCCTCATATGTGCGGTTGTTTGCTTCCAGTACCTCTTTTGCGAATGCGGCCGGCAAATAATCATTTTCAAAAAAGGTTTTTGATAGATCATTTATTGTCGCGTGACTTATTGGATGTAGGTCATAAGGCAAATCCTTGTAACGGCGTTTTTCATTTAAAATACGTTCTTCCTGGGCATTTGCCACCGCACGTCTTGGACCAGTTCTGATCCATATTTGACTTTTGTACCTGACCGGAGGCATATCTGAAGGAAAAACAGTTACTACGGCAACTTCAGAATTTTTTAATATTCGTTTTTCGACTGTAAAAACCGGCATTGGCAGAATATTTCCGTCTGTTTTCATTCCTGAAATATTTAATAAAATTTCATCGGTAATTGGTAAATTTGACGGCGCGCCGCTGTCTTCGATTCCAAAGAACAGAATGCCGGGTTCGTTATAATTGGGTAAATCATTGGAAAATGCACATATATCTTTATGGGCATCTTCGGCTTCATTTTTAAAAGCTCTTTTACGTTCAACCCTGTCTGATTCAAGGTCATTTAATAAATTTTCCAGCTCATGATCTGTAAAACGCTTAAGACCATTCATTTATATCAGCCCCTGCCCAGTATCTTCCCGGCGGCCGGCCTGTCCATCATCAGATAGCAGTCGGCATGGCTGCGCAATGAGGCACAGGGATTTTTTTGATCGATTTTACCGTAAAGCGCCATGTTTACCGCCTTTGCTTTTCTGGAATCCGGGACTGTACAGATTATGCGGCGGCTTTTTAAAATAAAAGGTATGGACATTGAAATTGCCCTGCGCGGGACATCCTTGATTGCGGGGAACCAGCCTTCTCCTTGCTGCTGTTTGCGGCAGGCTTCGTTCAGTTCGACTATAAGGTAGGGGTCGGCTGTTTTGAGATCGGCCGGCGGATCGTTAAACGCCAGATGCCCGTTTTCTCCAATGCCGATAAAGGCCGCGTCAATCTGAACATTCTGTATAAGGGCATTGAGGCGTTTGACTTCTGCCGCAGTGTCCGCGGCGTCTCCATTTATATAATGAAAGGCGGCCAGCGGCGGTACTTTGGCGGCAAACCTTTCCTTTAAGTATTTTCTGAAGCTGGCGGGATGTGTCTCCGGAATCCCAACGTATTCATCAAGATGGAACACAGTTACTTTTTTCCAGTCGATTAACGGCTCGTTTACCAGCGCGGCCAGCATCTCAAACTGGCTTGCACCTGTTGCCAGTATTATCGAAGTTTTACCTTTGGTCTTTATCGCCTGCCTTATCTGTTCTGCTCCGACAGCGGCCGCGTGTTTTCCCAAATCGTCTTTTGTTTCGTATATACAGATTCGCATTTATGGATCTCCCGGTTTTTTTGCTTTAAACGTTTAATTCACAATACAATATAAAATGTTTCCCTTAAAGACCTTTGCGCAGATTATTTCCCTTCCGCGGAATGTATAAAGATCCAACCTATGACGGTCCGTTGTTTGACTGGCCGGATTACGCGGCTGTTACCGAAACGCCGGAACAGGTGCGGGAGTGCAGGAGGCAATACGCCGCCCTCCTGTCCTTCTGCGATTATAGTCTGGGCAGGGTTATGGATAAAATGGATGAACTAGGTCTTTGGGATGATACCTTGTTCATTGTAAACACTGATCATGGTTTCCTGCTTGGTGAACACAATAACTGGGCGAAAGTTCATGTACCATATTATCAGGAAATTGCCCACATTCCGTTTTTTATCTGGGATCCGCGTTATAAAATTTCCGGGGAGCGCAGAAGCGCTCTCGCTTCCAACATCGATATTCCGGCGACTATCCTGGATTATTTTAACCTTGATCTTCCGTCCGACATGCAGGGAAGGCCGATAAAAAACATTGTCAGCCGGGACGAAAAACTCCGCGATGCCGTTCTGTTCGGCATGCACGGCGCCCATGTAAACCTCGCGGACGGCAAGTATGTTTACATGAGGGGGCCCGCGTCTAAGGACAACCAGCCCAAGTACAACTACACATTAATGCCCACGCGGATGGAACGCCGGTATCAGATAGATGAATTGCGGAACATGGATGGAACGCTCTCCGATCCCTTTTCATTTACAAAAGGCTGCCGCCTGTTAAGGATTCCCTGCCCCTCCCGTTATGAGCCGCAGAAGGGCCAGGTGATCGATCCTTTCGCGCTGGCAGGAACTGCTGTTTTTGATATTGAAAAGGATCCCGGCCAGCTAAATCCCGTAAACGATTCTGATCTTGAAGAAAAGCTGCGGCTTCAGATGATTGAACTGATGAAGGAAAATGATTCGCCGGAAGAACAATTTATCAGACTGGGTCTTGTATAGTTTTTACGCGATAAAAATTCATTTTACCATAATTATCTCCTGTCGACAAAACCCGTAATCTCCCATAAACTTCCCTTATGAACCCAAAAATTCACCTCATAGGCAATGCCCATATCGACATATTCTGGCTGTGGCCCTGGGAAGAAGGCCTGCAGGAAATCCGGTCGACTTTCGCTTCGGCTCTGGACAGGATAAATGAACATAACGAATTTATTTTTACATCGGCCTGCGCGTATTATTATAAACTGGTTGAAGAAACAGACCCGGGGCTTTTTAACCGGATCCGGGAAGCTGTCAAAGCGGAGCGCTGGCGTATAACAGGCGGCTGGTGGCTGCAGCCGGACTGCAACGCGCCCTCCGGTGAGTCTTTTGCGCGTCATGGTTTATATGGTCAGAGGTATTTTTTGGAAAAGTTCGGCGTTATGGCCGGGACCGGTTACAATGTGGATTCATTCGGCCATAACGGCAACCTTCCGCAGATCCTTAAAAAAAGCGGCTTAAAAAATTACGTTTTTATGCGGCCCGGTCCTCACGAGAAGACGCTGCCCGCTTCACTTTTCCAATGGGAAGGAATAGACGGATCGCGGGTTCCGGCCTTCAGAATACAAACAAGCTATACCACAGGCGGCGACTGGGGTAAACTTCTGGTTCAAAAAATTGAGTCCCACATCAATGCTGCTCAGAATGAGGGAACTCCCCTTATGTGTTTTTACGGTGTCGGCAACCACGGCGGGGGCCCTACAATACAGAATTTGGCTTCTATTGACGAGCTTAAAGCTGCCGGTAAAAATATTTGCTACAGCGATCCGGATAAATATTTTGATGAATTATCTTCCGCCGGCGCCTTCTCCGGAACCGCTTCCCTGCAGATTCCTGTTGTCAAAGACGAACTGCAGTACCATGCTATTGGCTGCTACAGCGCCCTAAGCAGGGTAAAACGCGCGAATAACCTTGCGGAACAGCAGTTATTGTTTGCCGAAAAAATGCTGGCCGGTATCGGCGGTTTTGTGGACGGCGGAATTGCTGACGCCGACAGAGCAGCCGGCGGTGCAAATCAGGCCGCCTGTTACGCCGAGCTTGCCGCAGGATGGCAAAAAGTCCTGGCTAACCAGTTCCACGATTCCCTCGGAGGCTGCTCCATTCCTGAGGCTTATCCCAAGATCCTGGCGGCTTATTCCTGGGTGCACGAAACTGTTAACCAGATGACAACCGTACTCTTCCAGCGGCTTACTTCGCAGATACAAACACCGCCGGATGGGGTGACCGTTGCCGTCTGGAATCCGCATCCATGGGAAGTAAAGCAAACAATTGAAATAATTGGTGTTGCCCGCGCGGTTTTTGATTCTTGCGGCAATGAAATTCCTTTTGATATTGCGCCGACAAACGCCGTTATCAGGGACAGTTATTCGTTAATGATGCGCATAAACGTCTGTCTGCCGCCGCTTGGTTATACCTGCCTTAAACTCGCTGATCTGAATGTCAATCTTGATCCCGGATCACTTGTAAAATACCAGTACTCAAGAACCGCTTCCAATATAATTAAATGCGGAGACTGGGAAGCTGTCATTGATAAAGAGAGCGGTTTTATCACTTCATTTAAAAATAGTAAATCCAATACCGAATACTTGGGTTCCGGCGGAATTTGCCCTGTAATTGTTGATGATGAGTCGGACACATGGACACACCTTCTTCCTTCCTACAGCGGCGCGGTTCATAAAATGAATCTTGTTTCATATACATTGGTTTGCGAAGGAAAAATTTCAACAGAGTACGAGATCGTTTATAAACTTTATGACAGCACTGTAATACTGCGTGTCATACTTAACGGCGGGTACGGAACTCTGGACATCAGGGCAAGAATAATCTGGAACGAAAAACACCGGCTCCTGAAACTGCGCGTCGGCTCTTCTTTTATAAACAAGACTTTTATAAGCGAAATTCCGTACGGCGCCATTGAACGCAGGGCGGACGGAACAGAGTGGCCCATACAGCGCTGGGCCCGTCTTGGCGGCGCTGCCGGCCCCGGTCTGGGCGTAATCAACGACGGTATCTATTCCGCCAGTGCCGAAGACGGCAGGCTGGATCTGACCCTGCTCCGCAGTCCCATCTATTCCCATCATGAGCCCCAGCATCCGCGGCCGGACATTCAGCACCGTTATATCGATCAGGGTGAAGCGGAATTTTTAGTACGACTAAAACCCTGCCCCGCGGGAACCGGGAATGATGTGTTAACAAGAGCCGCGCTGGAACTCAACCAGAAGCCGGTTTTTGTGATTGAATCTCCCCATAAGGGAAGTCTGCCGGCCCAACAGAGTTTTTGCAGAATAAAGAACGAAAAGCAAACCAGCGCCTATATTTCAACCATCAAACGCTGCGAAGATAACGACGGCTGGATAATTCGGGCTGTTGAAGCCTCCGGAATTAACACCGCCGCCGAAATTGATTTTATCCGGCCTGGCGTCAGCGGCACTTTTAATTTTACCCCTTACGAAATAAAAACCATAAAAATTACCGACGGCGATAAATCAGTTATTGAGACAAACATAACGGAAATGTGCGGGCAGTAAAAGTATACCGTTCAAAATCGAGGTAAATATGTTTAAGGATTTTATTACTGAAAAAATTTTTAGGGAAGTAAAGTTCCTGGAGCAGCTAAGGTATCAGAATATTGTTCCTGTAAATGAATTTAGCGCCACAGAAGAGCCCGATGATTTTACTTATCCGGGTTTCCTTTCTCCCTGCAAAACATCGGGGAAAATGGGCCCGGGCGAGTTCTGGAGCGGCCGCGATCGTTACATCTGGCTGCATACAGAATTCAGCGCGCCCAAAGAATGGAAGGGTAAAGATGTCCTTGGAGTATTTAATTTTGGCATTACAGGAGGCGGGTATAATTCCGGGTTTGAGGCTCTCCTTTTTTTAAACCGCCTCCCGTACCAGGGAATTGATTCAAACCATACAGAAGTTTTTTTTACCGCGCAGCCGGGCAAGGCCCAGGAATTTGACTTCCGTTTGTGGAGCGGTCTTGAGGGAGGCGGCCCCAAACACGCGATGGATCATAAAATCAGCCAAGCTTTTTTCTGCACGCTTGAACCTTCCGTTGATGAGCTCTATTACCTGATCCTGAACATGGTTCCCGCGATTAAGGAACTCCCCGATGATGATCCTTCAAAAAGCGTTTTGCAGAATATTCTTGCCGAAGGTTATAAATTTATCGACTTTACAAATCCCGGATCGGAAGCTTTTATAACTTCGGTGCGCAAAGCCCTCGAATATTACAACAGGGCGCTTAAATCCGCAAAAACCCAAAAGGATGTTTCTGTTTCGTTTATCGGGCATACCCATATCGACCTGAGCTGGCTGTGGCGCTATAAGCATACGCGCGAAAAAGGCGAGCGTTCCTTTGAGACGGTGCTTCGCCTTATGGAACGCTACCCTGAGTATGTTTTTTTACAGACCCAGGCCCAGCTTTACGAATCAATAAAGGCTGACAACCCAAAACTCTACGGCGAGATTGCAAAACGAATCGCCGAAAAAAGATGGGAAGCCTCCGGCGCCATGTGGGTCGAAGCCGACTGCAATATTCCGTCCGGCGAATCTTTGGTCCGCCAGATCCTTTACGGCAAAAGATTTTTTAAAAAAGAATTCGGTGTTGATAATAATTTTTTATGGCTGCCCGATGTCTTTGGCTACAACTGGGCCATGCCGCAAATATTAAAAAAGTCCGGCATTGATACTTTTATTACCACTAAAATAAGCTGGAGCGAAATTAACCGCATGCCCCACGACACATTCAACTGGACAGGCATGGACGGTACTACTGTACTTACGCATTTTATTACAACTCCGTCCGGAGGCTCGTGGTTTTATACATACAACGGAATGATCAATCCGGGCTCTGTCAGGGGAATCTGGAGTACTTACCGGGACAAGGCTCTTAACCGGGATCTGCTTTTTTCATACGGATACGGCGACGGCGGCGGCGGAGTTACCCGCGGCATGCTTGAGAGCCTCCGCGCTATTGCCAAACTGCCGGGCTTTCCCGCCGTAAAAACCGAACGTGTTGACGAATACCTGGGCCGGCTTCATAAAACAATTACCGCAGCGGATAAACCCGGCTCGGCATCATCACGGCTGCTTCATAACTTTGACAGGGAGCTTTATCTGGAGTTCCACAGGGGAACCTACACTTCGCAGGCATATACAAAAAAGATGAACCGCAGGCTGGAACTCCTTTACCGCAATGCCGAAATTCTGCAGTGCCTGCCCGCGGTTGCTTCAAAAAAATGGGATCAAAAAACCTGGGATAATCTTGAGGCAGGCTGGAAGCTTATTCTGCTTGCCCAGTTTCACGATATAATTCCCGGCTCCAGCATCGGCGAAGTTTACGAAGATACCCGCGCCGATCATCTTAAGGCAATGGCTCTTGGACAAAAAGCCTTCAATAACGCGCTGAACAGTCTTGTTAGAAAAGACAATGATTCTTATACCCTTATCAATACAGCCGCCTGGAAACGGAGCGGCATCGCAGCATTGCCCGCTCCTGACAGAGATAAAATTTATGCTGATGATAACGGCCCCTGTATTACGCAGGTTTCCGGCAGCGATAAAAAAAAGGCTTACGTTTATGCAGCCGGTATTAATCCGCTGGCTGCGTCAGTTATCAGACAGGAAGATTTTAAAAATTATATTCAAAAAAACCAGGATGGTCAGGCAAACCAAACAAGTCAGGCAAAAACCGGACACAAACCCAAATTCAGTATTTTAAAAAACGGCGTAGACTCTCCGTTTTATAAAATCAGGTGGGATGCCAAAGGCCGGCTTTCTTCGATTTGGGACAAACAGACAGGGCGTGAAGTATTAAACGGTCCGGGTAACGAGATCCAGATTTTTGAAGACAGGCCCAAAACAAATGACGCATGGGAAATTGAGGCGACCATTGATCTTAAAAAAGAAATTTTTGGCAGTCTGGATTCTGTAAGTATTGAGGAAACAGGGCCGCTCTTTGTCCGTGTACGTTTTACAAGAACCTACAACAAATCAAAAATGACCCAGGACATGATAGTTTATTCGGTTCACAAACGCATTGATTTCAAAACAACAGTCGATTGGCAGGAACGCAGCAAGCTGCTTAAGGCCGCTTTCCCGGTCGATATCCGTTCCGTAACAGCCCGCTACGAAATCCAGTACGGCAGCCTTGAGCGCACCGCCACACGCAGCACAAGCTGGGACGAGGCCCAGTTTGAAGCAGTCGGACATCAGTGGGCCGATTATTCTGAAACCGGTTTTGGCATAGCCCTGATGAACGACTGCAAATACGGGTACGACATAAAGGAAGGCGTCATGCGGCTTTCCCTTCTTAAGTCGGCGGAAAAACCTGATACCGAAGCTGACCGCGGGCTGCATGAGTTCACCTATTCGCTGTATGTCCACAGCGAGCCCTGGTACGATTGTGACCTTATCCCGCTTGCCTGGGATCTCAACGATCCCATTATCGCCATACCAGGCAAACCCGTATGGACTGGCGAACCCATTAAAATCAATGCGACGGGAGCAGCTCTGGATGCGGTTAAAAAGAGTGAAGACGGTACAGATGTAATTCTGCGTTTCCATGAAATGCACGGGGGCAGATCACAATTAAAAATTGAGTTTGAAATCCCGATTGCCGGCTGGGCTGAAGCTAATCTTATGGAAGAACCAATTGAAACGTTTCAAAAACAGAATATGATTATTAAAGAACTGCACCCGTTTGAAATCGTAACCTTCAGGGTAAAATTATGAAAGAATTCATTGAACCGAATTTATCTGCGATATTTATTAAGCTCTTCGAACGTTACCCGGATCTGCGGTCCTGCGCTGCCGAAATCGCCGAAGCTGCCGCTATCATGGCAGCGGCAGCCGGCAGCGGCGCTAAATTTCTTGTTTGCGGAAACGGCGGCAGCGCTGCGGACGCGGATCACATCTGCGGCGAACTAATCAAATCTTTTTGTAAAAAACGGCCCATCGCCAAAGAACTTGCCGCGAAACTTACCTCGCTTGACGCCGCTTCTGTCGGGAAATCCGGCCGTAATTGCGGCGCCATACTTGCGGAGAAACTGCAGGCCGGGATCCCGGCAATCGCGCTGACCCAGCATCCGGCCCTTTCCACGGCCTTTTCGAACGATGTTGATCCTGATTTGGTTTTTGCACAGCAGTGCCAGGTCTTTGGACAACCGGGAGATATATTTATCGGGATATCAACATCCGGCAACGCCAAAAACGTATACTCCGCCGCTTATACAGCAAAAGCCGCAGGGCTTAAGATTGTCGGCCTTACCGGCAAAAGCGGCGGGAAACTTAAGGAACTGTGCGATGTCTGCATATGCGTACCCCGCAGCGAAACCTACGAGGTTCAGGAACTTCATCTGCCGGTTTACCACGCGCTGTGTTTATATATCGAAGACTGTTTGTGGTGATAATTTCATTCAAATAATAATACACCGGCTTTTTCTATAATCTCATCAATTTTTTCTTTTGTTGTTTTTACAATAAACTCAATATCTCTGGATTCCCAATCAAGGCTTTTTATTTGATCTGATAAAACAACGCCTTTGATTTTTTTATTGCTGATTTCTACTTCAAAAGGGTAATTTTTTATTTTGCTTGTAATTGGGCAAAATAGCCCCAGTCCGGTTTTTTTGTTGTATTCCAGCGGCGAAATTACTACTGCCGGCCTTTTTCCGCTTTGCTCATGCCCCGATTGGGGATTAAAATTCAGCCAGACAATGTCGCCGCGTCCGGGTATATATTTTCCTTTTACCATACTTCTTTTCCGACAGATTTTCCTGTATCAATTTCTCCGTGAAGATTTTCTTCATTGATGTTTTTAATCATCTCGGACAGTTTTATCTTTTTAATGGGGAAAATCACAATTTTATTGTCTTTCTCATCAATACTGACATGTGATCCGTCTTTTAATGAAAACTCACGTGTAATTATATTTGGAATCCTTATACCAAGACTGTTACCCCATTTTCTGACAATTGCTTCCATTATTGACCTCTGTCCTTAAAGTATAAACAATGTTTATACTTCTTGTCAATAACGTTACGCATAATGCCTGCAGCCGGACTGCCGTTTCCAGTCACCAAATGATTTGAATGTTTAGTAATCACCATACTTAACTACGTTTAGGAGAAGCTTCCCTAAGATGGCTTGGCGGATAACCGTATTTTCGTTTAAAGTTTTGAAAATGATATCCCAACCGAAAATATTGAAGCGGTTTATGACGCAAACCGAATTGCTTTAGACTGTAATAAAACCGGGGGTAATTAATATGTCTTATAAAAATGCTATGGATGCAATAAATCTGAAAATGCCGAAAAAAATACCAAGAACAGAATATTCAGCACAAAATCATTGGGCATTGGTGCAAAAAGTAACAGGTATAACGGTTAATCATGAAAGCGATAAAAATATTCAGATTAAAGCATCAATGGCTTTTGAGAAAGCCTGGGATTATGGTTATTGCTGGTCTATATTAACGAGCAGGAATACACTGGGAGATTTCCGTACAAAAATGGGCCATGCAGAATATGCATCCGGCGGTGTTGATTTCAGCAGAGAAGTATACTGTCCATTTGAGAATGTTGAACAGGTGTTGAATTTTGATCCATATAAACAATATGGTGAAAAAAATTCTGAAAGATTGGTACAAGAATTTAACGAACATTATAAAGAAGTATGCAGGTTACATCCTGACCAGGTCTGTACAACAGGGTGTTATATTACCATGATATCCGGGTTTATCGAAATTTTTGGCTGGGAGATGCTGCTGGAAGCAATCGGAACAGATCCTAAAAAGTTCGGAAATTTTGCCAATAGATATGCCGACTGGATATTGCAATACTTCAATGCCATTGCCAAATGCAATGCAGAAGTCATAACTGTTCATGATGACATTGTATGGACTTCCGGTCCGTTTGCCGATCCCAAATGGTACAGAAAATATATTTTTCCGAATTATGAAAAATTGTTTGACCCTCTTTTAAAAGCAAATAAAAAAATTATTTTTACATCTGATGGTACATATAATGAATTTATTGCAGATATTGCTTCCTGCGGTGTAAATGGTTTTGTAATGGAACCAACGACTGACATGGAATATGTTGCAAAAAATTACGGCAAAACACATTGCTTTATTGGCAATGCCGACTGCAGAATCCTGACATTTGGTACCAAAGAAGATATTAAGAAAGAAGTTACACGCTGTATTAATATTGGTAAAAATTACCCTGGGTTTTTTATGGCAGTAGGTAACCACATTCCATCCAATGTACCGGTAAAAAATGCTTTATATTACAATGAATGTTATGAAGAAATGGCTTATAGGTAGCATAAGGAATATTATCGTATGGGAAGATTTAACCGATACAAAGAACATTTGCCGCCGCTACGGCTGTCCGCTGGAATTTATTTTAAAAGACATAAGCACTGTCCGCAGTGAACCTGAACGTTTAAAAAAATGGGCTGATATTGCCATGGCAGCAGCAGCCGGGTAAAGTATGTGTCACTATTTCTGCTGATTGCTTTAAACCGGTTCCACCGACTGGCGCTCAAGTACTGTGCACGGCAGATAGATCCTCTTCCCTGCCGGTCTGCGGCGTTTTATCTGGTTAAGCGTAATTTCGGCGCAGCGGCGTCCTATTTCGTTTAACGGTACGTGGACTGTGGAAAGGGAGGGGACATAGCCTTCGCTTGTGTCGCGGTTGTCAAAACCGAACAGGGAAATGTCCCTGCCAATCCGCAGTCCGCGTTCGGCGGCCTGTTCGTAAACGCCGGAGGCCATCAGGTCGTTGAAGGAAAAAATGGCGGTGACTTTTTGGTCCAAAAGGCCGGCAGCCAGCCTGTAGCCGGACTGTCGTTCCCAGTCGCCGTAAACGACAAGGCTGTTTTTGACTTTAAGGCCGTGCCCTGCCATAGCGGCCCTGAACCCCTTAAGCCTGGTTTTTGTATGGTAACTTGCGGCCGGCCCGCAGATGACGCCGATGCGCCTGTGGCCCTTTTGAATGAGGAGTCTTGTTACATCGGCGGCAGCTCCTTCGTCGTCGTAAAGCACTGACGGGTAAATGTCTTCCTTTGGATAACAGTATGCGTAAACAAATGGGACCTGCACCCTTGACGGCAGATAGGAAATTTCGCGGCAGTGGTAACCAACGTAAATAATGCCTTCAACCTGCTTTGCGGTCATGTTCTTCATTATTAAATCCAGAAGCTCATGGTGCTTTGGCGTGTCGGTAAAGTCGTTGTTGTAGCGTTTAAAAAGGCGCATGTTCTCAAGAATTATTTCGTACCCGTTTTCCTCACAGTACTCGTCGATGCCGTCCACGATTTCCGGTGCGTTAAAAACAGTCAGGTCCTCGGTTATGATGCCTATTGTATTGGTCTTTTGCTGCTGCAGGCTCCTTGCCAGTTTGTTGGGCATATAGTGCAGGTTCTCCGCGATAGTTGTTATTTCCCTGGCCTTGGCCGCGCCGGCGGCTCCGGGTTTCCCGTTGAGAACATTGGAAACCGTTGCAGTCGAGACGTTTGTCAGCCGCGCTATTTCTTTAATCGTTACCATATCAACCTATTCGTTTAAGTATATTCTATGTCAAACCTGACAATAATACAAGATAATTATATCTATCAAATAATAACGGGAAATTTCAGTTTTTCCCGTATTTTTTGCTTGACATATTAAAAAATCAGGTTTACATTTTTTATATAAAGCGAAGTTCGGCTTCGCTATTTAAATTCAGAATTACCTAAACGTTTAGGTAAAATATTTGGAGGTAAGAAAATGAAAAAAATCACATCAATTGTGATTCTGCTTATGGCAATCGGTGTTTTTGCCTTTGCTTCCGGCCAGGCCCAGAACAACGGCAGGATCCCGGTTTCCTACTCATTCTGGGGGACCCCGGATGAAGCGGCCGAGGTTCAGAAAACAGCTGATATATTCAACAGCCAGCAGAACAGAATCCAGGTGACGGTCATGAATGTGCCCCATGACACCTACATCGAAAGACTCAACACCATGGCAACTGCCAGGCAGCTGCCCGACTGCGGAATTATGAGCGAAGCCGGAGTTTTGCAGTACGCTACCAACGGTTATCTGGCCGATATCTCCGGAATGTACGCCCCCGGTGAATCAAAGCCGCTGGACAGTCTCGCTTTTAGGGGTCCTGACGGCAAAACCGTAGCTTATTCTACGGCCAACGAGATTTTGTTAATGTTTTACAACAAAACCATGTTTGACAAGGCGGGAGTGGCTTATCCTCCGGCTTCCGCGGACAAGGCCTGGACCTGGGACCAGTTTGTGGCGGCCGCCAAGCAACTCACCTTTGATTCAAACGGCAGGACCCCCAACGACGCAGGTTTTGACAAGAACCGGATCGTGCAGTACGGCGCCATGGTCGAGACATTGACCTGGCAGCTTGAAGTCTGGGCCTTAAGCAACGGCGGCGGTTTCTACAGCCCTGACGGCAAACAAGTAATTATTGATCAGGACGCGGCGATTGAAGCAATTCAGAAAGTAGCCGATCTTTATACCAAAGATTTTGTGGCGCCCCTTAGCCCGGGTCTTACCGATGACGGCATGCAGCGTTCAATAATCCCTGGCACAGTCGCGATGGCGACCGGCGGTGCGTGGAATGTCGGGACCTGCCTGTCAACAGCCCGCGACAAGGAAGGCCTCAATTACGGTGTTGCGGTTCTGCCCAAAATGAAGAACCTGGTAACGATTAACACCGGCGGTCCTAACGTAGTGTTCAGCCAGTCAAAGTACCAGAAAGAAGCGATGGAATGGCTCAAGTGGTACGCGCAGGAAGAAAACAGCTGGAGCCTTATCGAATCCGGCATCTGGATGCCTGTCCTGGAAAAATGGTACACCGATGAATCCCTTACAAGGAAATGGGTCGGCAATCCGGCTTTCCCGCCCTATGATGAGTACAAGAGCGCTGTTGTTGATTTCGCGAGGAATTACGCAAAACCGACTTCGTGGTATTATGTAAACAACACTGTCGACTTTAACAACCTTTTATCTTCGATCCTGGGTGAAGTCTGGACCGGCAACAAAACCGCCAGGGATGTGATCACAGCGAATGCAGCAGCCCTCCGCCGCGCCTTCCAGGGCCAATAACTTATTTGATAAAATTTTTCACAGAGGCATCGAACCTTTGGTTCGCGTGTGCACAGAGGGCACAGAGGAAGACATAGAGATGAATATTAATTATTATTTATCATTCTCTTTATTCTTTGTGAACTCTGTGAGCTCCGTGAGAAATCTTATAAATATTATTCGTGGTTTAACATGAAGAAGTCCGGAATTGCTTTCCATGAGGCGCGCGCCGCTTATTTGTTTCTGATACCGGCTTTTGTCGGGCTTACGGCGCTGACTTACGGGCCCCTCATCGCAGTCTTTGCTTTGAGTTTTTTCAACTGGCGGGGAGCCCTTGCCCCGGCATTCAACGGACTTGCCAATTATATAAGCTTGTTTACCATTGATCCGTATTTTATTGATTCGTTAAAGGTAACAGCTTATTTTTCCCTGCTCTCTGTTATCGGCTGCATGATTTATTCCCTGGCGGTTGCGATGCTTTTAAACCGCAAAATACCCGCCAGGGGATTTTTCCGCGCAGTTTTTTACCTGCCCTATGTGCTGCCTTCTGTCGCGGTTTATATCGGATGGTCCTGGCTTTATGAGAGCAATTTTGGTTTGTTCAACTATATTCTGACTTCGCTTGGAATCAACAAGGTCAGGTTTATAGCCGATCCAAATCTGGTTGTTCCGTCCCTGGCCCTTATTGCCGTTTGGCTGTCCGGCAACCTTATCGTAATTTTTCTTGCCGGGCTGCAGAACGTTTCCAGGGTTTATTACGAAGCCGCCGAAATTGACGGGGCCAATTCCTGGCAGCGTTTTTTGCATGTTACCATACCCGGCATGACGCCAATTATTTTCTATAATCTGCTGATGTCTTTGGTTACCAATATGCAGATTGTGACTCCGGCGCTCGCCCTTACATCCGGCGGCCCCGGGAATTCGTCCATGTTCATCAGTTACCTGATGTACCGTTACGCCTTTATTTCAAACAGGCTCGGTTACGCAAGCGCGATTTCGTTTGTATTTTTTATGGTTATCGCGGTTTTTACCGGCATTCTTTTTGCCACTTCAAAAGACTGGGTTTTTTACGAGGGTGAAAAATGAGCGGGAAAAATACGATCGGCGTCTGGCATATCCGCGCACTGCGCCGCGCCAGACGCGAAAAGTCCTTCAATAACCTTGCCCTTATATTGACCATTTTACTTGTACTGCTGGTAGTGTTCCCAATCTGGTGGATCTTCCGCTCCAGCCTTATGAACAACGCCGAATTGTTTGCATGGCCGCCTTCCCTTTATCCAAAGAAATGGCTTTTTTCCAATTATCTGACTGCCCTTAAATATTTCCCGTTCTGGCGTTATTTCGCCAATACCATGACAATAATTGTGCCGTCCGTAATAGCGGGTACGACTACAGCAGTTTTTTGCGGTTACGCGTTCGCCCGCCTGCGGTTCCCGGGCAAAAAAATAATTTTTTCCCTCTGCGTGGGTTCCATGCTTCTGCCCAATATGGTTACCCTGATCCCGCTCTACATTATGTGGACAGGCGGCTTCCGTATTGTGGATTCTTATTTACCGCTTATCCTGCCTTATTTGTGCGGAGGCGGCGCCTTTAATATTTTTTTAATCCGGCAGTTTATCCGGACAGTTCCCAGGGAACTTGACGAGGCGGCTTTTATAGACGGCGCCGGTTACTGGACCATACTTACCAGGATTATTGTCCCGGCCATCAAGCCTGCGATGATTGTGGTCGCTCTGCTGCTGTTCATTTTTTTATGGAACGACCTGCTGCAGCAAACGATTTATATCCATTCAACACAGAAGTTTACGATTGCGATCGGCCTGATTCAGTTCAAGGGATCGCTTTATACCGACTGGGCCATGCTCATGTGCGCCACCTGCATGTCGTTTCTGCCCGGACTCGTGTTCTACCTTATCGGGCAGAAGTATTTTGTCGAAGGCATTGTTTTAACCGGAATGAAAAATTAGGAAACCTTCAATGAAAACACCGCTGCCCCTTAACGCGATTCACATAGACGATCTGTATTGGAACCGTTATACCCGCCTTATTCCAGAGAAAGTGATCCCGTATCAGTGGGAAGTCCTCAATGACCGGGTTCCTGGTGTGCCGCCAAGCAATTGCCTAAGAAATTTCCGAATCGCTGCCGGCGAGGAAAAGGGCGAGAGGGGAGGCATGGTGTTCCAGGATTCCGATGCCGCCAAATGGCTTGAGGCGGTCGCCTACAGTCTCGCCTGTTCCCCCGATCCTGTTCTGGAAAAAAACGCCGACGGTTTAATCGCGCTTATCGGCCGCGCCCAGGAAAAAGACGGTTACCTCAATACGTACTTCAGTCTCAAATGCCCGGAAGGCAAATGGAAAAACCTTACCGAGGGGCACGAGCTTTATTGCGCCGGGCATTTTATCGAAGCCGCTGCCGCGTATTTTGAAACCACGGGCAAGACGCGGCTGCTTGAAATAATGTGCCGGTTTGCCGATTTAATCTGCGCCACATTCGGCACTGAACCGAACAAGCTGCACGGATATCCCGGGCATCCTGAAATCGAACTTGCCCTTGTGCGGCTGTACCGTGTTACAGGTGTCAGACGCTATTTGGACCTGGCCAAATATTTTATTGACACCCGCGGCAGTTCGCCGAATTATTTTATCGAGGAAATGAAACGTCCGGATTTTAAACGGATATTTGCCGAACTCTCCCGTTATGATCCCGCCTATTCGCAGTCCCATGTACCGGTTCGCGAACAGGATACGGCGGAGGGCCACGCCGTAAGGGCAATGTATCTTTTTTGCGCCATGGCGGACCTTGCGCAGGAATACAATGATGGCGAACTCCTGGAGCGCTGCCGCATACTCTGGGACAATGTCGTGCAGAAGCGCATGTACATTACAGGCAGCATAGGTTCCTCCGGTATTCTGGAACGTTTTACCGTTGATTACGATCTCCCGAACGATTCCAATTATTCGGAGACCTGTGCTTCCATAGGGCTTGCGATGTTCGGCCTTCGCATGAACATGCTGACAGCGGACGCTTCGTATTTTGATACTGTTGAACGTGTTCTGTATAACACAGTACGCAGCGGCATCTCCCTGGAAGGCGACAGATATTTTTATGTGAATCCGCTTGAAGTGTGGCCGCAGACCTGTATTGAAAACAGTTCCCGCGCCCACATTAAACCTGTAAGGCAAAAATGGTTTGACTGCGCCTGCTGCCCGACAAATTTGGCGCGAACCCTTACAGGTCTTGGTAAATATATTTATCTGATTGAAGATAATGAATTGTACATAAATCTTTTTATCCGCAATAACGCTGAATTTAAAATCAATGGGGAAACTGTAAACATCAGTATTGATACCGATTATCCAAAAACCGGACACGCAAAAATAAAAATAAAATCAGGCGCGCTGCCTCTTACACTTAACATCAGGATACCCGGCTTTATCGGTTCCGGTAATAATTTTATTGTATGCGTTAACGGCAAGCCTGCCGCCGGTGAAAGAATTAATAATTATTTAAAAATAACAGGAACATGGAACAATGACGAAGTTACATTGAATTTTCCTGTTGAACCTCGTCTTGTTTATTCAAACCCAAAAGTTCACCTGAATTGCGGGAAAGCCGCCATTGCCCGCGGCCCCGAGATTTACTGCCTTGAAGAAATCGACAACGGTAAAAATCTCGCTGCGCTTTCCCTTGATACAAACTCGCCGCTCCAGGAATTCTACAGTGATAAAATTCCCGGTGGGATTATGGTCATTAAAGCCTGCGGCAAAAGACTCATCGCACCCGAACAACCGGATTCATTCGGCGAAAACTTTATCCCCCACACAGAAAATTTCACGCTTACCGCTGTCCCTTACGGAGTCTGGGGCAACCGCAATAATGAAAGCGAGCCCGGCGAGATGCTGGTCTGGATACGGATTTAGGTCAAAATTTTGCTGCGATATTCCGGCAAGGATGAATGGCACTGCGGTGAATATAAAAAATTGCTTGAGTGGACCCGTAAGAATCTTGATGATTCGTTAAATTATTGGCAAATAGCGGTTACGTAATCAAACACGGGAGTACCAAGAGCGCATGGTATGAAAAATCCAAATCCTCCTGAAACAAAACAAGTTTCTCTGAATATTTCCCTTTTGGCTGTAATTATCTGCATTGCGGCCATTTGTATTTTTTCTGGTTATGGCTTTGCGGCTGCAGCGGTTTTTGGAGTTTTTGTTCTGGTTTTTCTGCTCAATCTCCTGCTGCGCGGAATTGGATCCATTGCCGGTAAAAAAATTTATGCCGGCAAAAGAAAACAAATCGGGAGGCGGATAGCTGTAGTTTGTTCAGTCCTGTTGATGGTTCTTTCTGTTTTTACCGCAGTCTGCGTTTTTGTGTTTTCTGTACAGGATCGCATTTTATTCAGGGATGTAAATGATCAGATGAGCCGTGAATATTTGCGTAATATGCCCGGATATAATGAAGTTGAATTTACATCGGCGGGCGGCAGAACATGGCACGGTATGATGTATGCGCCCGGTGAAAAAAAATCTCCGCTGGTAATTTATTTTGGCGGCAACGGCGAATGTTCCTACAGCAATATGGTTAGCCGCATGCGGCAGAACCAGTGGCAGTTTTTTGCCGGTTATAATTATTTGTTTATTGATTACGAAGGTTACGGAATCAACGGCGGCAAAACAAATTATCTTAAAATGTATGAACAGGCCCTGGCTGTTTATGATTATGCAGCAAACCTGCCGAATATCGACAATAAACGCATCGTTACAATGGGGTTCAGCCTGGGTACCGGATGCGCCGTTTTCCTGGCTGCCAACCGCCCTGTTACTGGTCTAATACTGAGCGCTCCTTATTCCAATGGTTATGATATTTTTAATAATCAGCTCCCTGTATTTTATGGCCCCATGAAACTCCTTGTAAAACAAAAATTGCCTTCACAGAATTTTGCCCCGCGGGTAAATTGTCCGGTACTTATTATCGCGTCCAAAAGCGACGAAATGGTTCCGTTTTATTCGTCGCAGAGCCTGTCAAAACTGTTCCCAGGCCATGTAGAATTTATGGAACTGGATCATTACAGCCACAATAATCTTTTTAAGGCTCCGGCAGTATTGGAACATATTCAGTCTTTTTTACTGGAGGCCGGACAAGCAGAGGCAGGTCAAAATTGAAAAAAATATTTTTGTCTTCCCTGTTAACCGCGGAAGTTTGCACGTTGATTGTTTGCCTGATTTTGGTATTTTTATTTACCGGGAAAATCGTTATATTATTAATACCTGCTGCCGCGGCAGTTTGCCTTTTTTTTATTATTGATATTGTACTGGGCAAGTTGCACGGCGGTAAAAAACATAAAACCGGAGAGTAATGATATGCTTAAAAAATACCGTGTAGCGGCCATTGGGTTCGCCCATTCTCACATGACTTCCAACCTAAAAAGTTTTGCGGAATGCGGCGGCAGGGTTGAGTTTGTAGCCGCGGCTGATGTCATGCCCAAAGTAAAGTCTGTAAGCACAGAAAAAGGGACCAGGCTTTTTGGCTTGCAGAACGCAATCGATCTTTACGGATTCAAAAAATACGATGATTACGAAAAACTTCTGGAAGAAAATCAGCTTGATATTGTCCTGGTTTGTTCGGAAAATGCCCTCCACTCTGTTGTAATGGAAAAAATTTTATCCAGGGGAATTAATGTTGTTGTTGAAAAACCGCTGGCGGCTTCCATGGAAGGGGCGCTGCGTATCGCGAGAGCCGCAGCTGTGGCAGCCGCACATAACGGAGCGAAGGTAATTACAAACTGGCCCACGGCCTGGAGCCCGGCTGTCAGAGCTGCAAAAAAAATCGTTGACTCCGGCGCTATCGGCAGGGTATTTAAATTCTGTTACCGGAACGCGGACTCGCAGGGGCCCATGTCTTACGGCCAGAATATGACCGATACAGAAAAGGGCCTTGAGTGGTGGCATCACAGCGATACAGGCGGAGGGGCCCTGCTTGATTACTGCTGTTACGGCGCCTGCATGTCCTCCTGGTTTATCGGCCGCTCCCCGGTCGCCGCATACGGCCTCAAAGCCAATTTCGATTCACCCTACGGCAGCGCCGAAGATTACGCCTCGATAACGGTCAGGTTTCCGGAAGCGGTTGCCCAGCTAGAAGGCTCCTGGACCACTGTTAACAGCGGCGTACATAACGGCCCCCTTGTCTTTGGAACCAATGGGACCCTGGTAGTGCGGCGCGACGGCGCAGTCGAAATATACAAAAAAAGACATTCCGAAATACCTGACGAGGTTATAACACCGGAGCCTCTGCCTTCCGGAAGGGAAACTCTGGGTATGGAAACCATTCATCATCTGGATACAGGGGAGCCGCTTTTTCCCATGCTTGATCTGGGGCTTAACCTTACTGCAATGTCCATTCTTGACGCGGGCATACGATCGGCGCAGACCGGTAAAATGGAACTGATTAATGACGGCGTCTGGTGTATCGGGAACGATTCATTTTAAGGGACGATTGGTTTAAGGAACGATTTGTTTAAGGGAGATGGGTATGTACAATATTGCGGATTTTTACATGGTCAGCAGTTCACGCCATCCGGTGTTTGCGGGAAACAATCTGGCCGCCTATTTATCGGACGAAACAGGAACGTATCAGGTTTTTTTGGCGGATATTACTACCGGAAAAAAAAGGCAGTTAACCAATCTGGACGATCGCGTTACCGGCCTTTACCGTGACAAAATCGGTGATAATCTGATTTTCACAGGTGATTGCGGCGTAGACGAAAACGATCAGATTTATACTGTATCAATTGCCTCAGGTGAAGTCAAAAACCTGACAAACAACAGGGCTGTCAAGTTTGGATTCGGCGCGGTTTATGACAACGGCAAAAAAATTCTGCTTTCTTCCAACGCAAGAAATCCGGCCCATTACGATATCTGCAGCCTGGACATAAGCAGCGGCAGCGTAAATATTCTTGTAGAAAATAACGACAACTACAACAATCCGGCGGCCCTTTCCCCTGACGGAAAATATTTTCTCTATAATAAAGAACAATCCGCCGACAGCGTAACGCTTTGGATGCTGAATATGCAAACTTTGGCGGCGGAAAGAATTTTCCCCCAGGGCGGGGAGGCCGTTTTTATCAAGCCGTGCTTTGTCAGGGATTCAGGCGGATTTTATATGGTAACTAACTGGAACAGTGATTTTACCTATATAGCTTATTACGACATCAAAAAGAAAACGCTTGTCAGGGTAATAGAAAAATCCTGGGATATTGAAGACATTGACCTCTCGTTTGACAACAGGTATTTGGCATTTACAATGAACGAAGACGGCTATACCAGCCTTCATATACTGAACCTGGAAACCGGCAGCGAAGAAAATATTATTGCTCCGCCAAAATGCAGCTCCGGCGGTCTTGTGTTTTCCAAAGATTCATACGAACTGCTGTTTGACTGCGCAAGTGTAAAGCGGCCGCTTAATGTCTGGCTGTTTGATTTACGGAACGATGTGCTCCGGCGCCTTACGGATACTGTTTTTTCCAACATAAACGCAGACATCCTTGTTGAGCCGGAACTGCGCAGGTACAGCTCTTTTGACGGACTTTCGGTTGCCTATTGGCTTTACAAAAAACCGGATACGCCCGCCAACGCCCCTGTAATAATCCAGATTCACGGCGGCCCGGAAAGCCAGGAACTCGCCGTATATAAACCGCTTCTGGCTTACCTTGTCGCCGAAGGCTTTGTTATTGCGGCGCCCAATGTCCGGGGCAGTTCCGGCTACGGCAAAAAATACTGCCAGATGGACAATATTGAAAAGAGGATGAACAGCGTTAAGGATATACAGTCGCTTGTAAACCATTTGATTGAAAAAGGTCTGGCTGTCAGGGGAAAGATCGGCGTAATGGGCGGCAGTTACGGCGGCTTTATGACGCTGGCCTGCATTGCCAACTTCCCGGAAATGTTCAGCGCCGCCGTCGATACCGTGGGCATAGTCAACTTTGAGACTTTTCTGGAAAACACTTCTGAATACCGCCGGCCGCACAGGGAGAGCGAATACGGCAGCCTAAAGAATCACCGCAATATCCTGCGTGCTATTTCTCCCATACACAAGATTGCCGATATTAAAACTCCACTTATGGTGATCCACGGCCAAAATGATCCCAGGGTACCTGTATCCGAGGCCGAGCAGCTTGTCAGCAGCCTGCGCGGGCGCGGAGTTGCCGTCGAGTATCTGTGTTACCCGGACGAAGGCCACGGTATAAAAAAGCGGGCCAACCAGCTTGACTGCTACCCAAAAGTGGCGGCCTTTTTAAGGAAGCATCTGGAGTAATTATTCTTCGAACATGCCCTTTACCATAATGTTTTTGTCCCGCATCATAATTCTGCCCCTGGCAATGACCGTGTCGACATCCATCGAGCTGTCAAGCAGCACAATGTCCGCATCGCTGCCTTTCTGCACCGCCCCTTTGCGCGGGTAAAGTTCCAGGGCTTTGGCTGTGTTGCGTGTGATTAAACTTAAGGCCTTTTCAATAGGCACATTATGGCGGATTATCAATTCCTTGATCACCTTATAAAGGTCGGTCATTTTGCCGATGCCCATTCCTGTGATTTTTTCGTGTTTGTCGTCCCAGCGGGGCATACTGCCGTTTGAGTCGGAACTTACGGTTATCAGGTTGACATTGGCTTCGTTCATTATATCCGCCAGAAGGTCCGCCAGTTTTTCGTTGGCGGTAAAATCAGCATAGCCGCCCATGCGCATAAACTCGATTGCCTGCTTTGGATGTCTTCCCATATGGGTAGGCCTGAAGTGCCTTACAGGTATGTCTGTTGTGCGGATTATGTCCATTACAGGCTCAATACCGGCAGGGTCGGCGCCGATATGCATATGGAGAACGCCGGGTTTTCCTGCTACCAGGGAGGCTACCCGCACTTCTGACACGAGGCGAATCAGCTCTTCCCTGGCTGGATGTGAACCGCGGTGGTCGGACAGGGCGATCTTGCAGCCAAGGATTTCACTGATAAAGATTATATCCTGCGCAACCGAACCTGTAAGTGCCGGCGGCGGATACCTGTAGGCGCCTGTAAGACAGTACGCGCTGATGCCTTCGCTGTTAAGCGCTTTGGTCTTTGCGACAAGTGTTTCTACGCTGCGGGTATAACTGTCTGTCCCCAGTACTCCCACCAGTGATGTAACGCCTGATGCGATTACGTCCCCCAGTGTCAGTTCCGGTACCCTCGAGTGGAGACCGCCTTCTCCGCCGCCGCCTGTCACATGCACATGCTGATCGAAAAAGCCGGGCGCCAGCGTTTTACCCGACGCGTCAATTGTTTCGATATCAGGCATATTGGCGGCCAGATCTTCCCCGATTTGTAGAATACGGTCAAAGGAAATCAACACATCTTTTTTACCGAGCGGCTGCGGCTCATAAACGTTTGCGTTTTTAATCAGGATCATTTATTAATCTCCGTTTAAATCCATGTAAAATTTTATAAACCAGTAAGAGCCATTTCGGCAACATTTCCCGGCAGGAACGAACTCTCTACCCTTTCAATTATTTTTTTTTATATTCCAGTTCTTTTTTCTTTGCCTTCATTTAAAATGATAAAAAATTCCTGTATAAAAAAAAGAAGCCGTCCCGGTATATACCGGAACGGCGCCTTCCCGAGACGGCTTTGCGTTCAGGCGGCTTTAAGACCGCCCGCAATATTATTAACAATATTATTAGCGCAAAAGCTGAAGAACGTTCTGACCCCTCTGGTTGGCCTGAGCCAGCATTGCGGTACCTGACTGGGTGAGGATCTGGTTCTTGGTGTATTCAACAGTCTCAGTAGCCATGTTGGTATCGCGGATTCTGGATTCAGAAGCCTGCAGATTTTCGGCCCCGACATCGAGGCCCCGGACAGTGTGTTCCAGGCGGTTCTGGTAGGCGCCGAGATCAGCTCTTTGTTTGTTGATTCTCTTTATCGCCTCATCAAGGGTTCCAATGGCACGGTTGGCACTGTCCGGAGCGGACAGTGTAAGAATGGTATCATCTCCGACGTTCCGGATACCAAGGCCCTTTGCGGTCATGGTCCCGATAAACACCTGAGTCCGTTGATCCATATTGGCTCCGATATGGAACCACATGGAGGCGGTAACTACGTTTTCGCCCTGCTGCCTGCCGAACCTGCCTGTAAGCAGATTCATGCCGTTAAATTGAGCGTGTGATGCAACGCGATCGACTTCCGCGACCAAAGCCGAAACTTCAATCTGGATGTAAAGCCTGTCTTCGTCCGAATAAATACCGTTCGAAGCCTGCACCGCCAACTCCCTTAAACGCTGGATGATATCTTCGGATTCCTGAAGATAGCCTTCCGCAGTCTGAATGAACGAAATACCGTTCTGGGCGTTTGTAGACGCCTGGTTCAAACCGCGAATCTGGCTTCGCATCTTCTCGGAAACAGCGAGCCCCGAAGCATCATCGCCGGCGCGGTTGATACGCATGCCGCTTGACAGTTTCTCCATATTCTTGTCCAGGTACACCTGGGTAACTTTGAGGGACCTGTCGGCAAACATTGCGCTCATGTTGTGATTAATTATCATAAAACACTCCTTTGGCATTTCCGGCGCATTTGTCCCCATGACAAAAAAACGCCGCGGCATCCATGCCGAATGAAACGCTTTGCGTTTCATGTCTGGTAAACGTGCCAATGAACCCCCGACCCGCCCGTACCCGGAAGGGTTGAGGGAGTAAAAACCATGGAGGCCCAACGGGCATGTGGTTTTAGTCCATCTTACTTTCAAATATCGGAATCTGAAAAATTGTCTTTAGGGAAAAATGATTTTGGGGAGTGCGGGGCTATTTGTAAAAGTCTTTTACAGCCCTGAAGAAACTGTCTATGTTTGCCCAAGGACTCATGGGAGGAATATCGCAGCCTGATGAAATTATATAATTTTTATGCACCGAACATTCCTTTAAAAGTTCCGTTGCGGCGGTATATATGCTTTGCGGCGTTCCTTTGAGAAACTGCGAAGCCGGGCTTATGTTGCCGAGCACCGGAACATCGGCCGGCATTCCTTCCAGAATCTGCTTCATCTTTACCGCGTCGCCAAAATGGTACGCGTCTGCGCCTATACGTGCTATTGAATTAAGCATCAGGGGAGTGTACGGTCCGCAGTTATGGTAGAAGAACAGAAAATTTTCGTCCTTTACCTGTTTTACTATTCTTTTAATAAAAGCCGATGAAAACTCATCCGCAAGATTTGGCGATAATAATCCGGCTGCCGGTTCGGCCATTACCACACCGTTGGCGCCGGCTTTTTTAAATTCGTTGATATAATTAATAATAAATTCCGATGTTTTTTCCAAGGTTTTATTTACATAATCCGGATCTTCAATGCAGTTGATCATAATTTCCGACATATCCATGAGCCGGCCTGCCAGCGAAAACGGTCCGATCACTCCCGCCAAAACAGGCCTGTCCGTTATTTCGCGTACCGCAGTTTTAACCGCTTCAATATACAATTTTGTTCGGCCTTTGGCCGTGTCCGGAACTTTCAGTTTATCGGCGTCTTCCGCGCTTTCCAGTATCCGTCCGATAACTGTCGGTACTTCGCTGTCCGATTTTTTTATTTGCGAACCAAAGGCTTCAGCTTCAACCGATAAATCCATCATGCTCAGTGACAGGAGGCTGTCTGTGCGCCTGCTGATCTTTATCATGACCTCTGCCTGGAGAGCACTGTCCGAGATCAATTCGTTTACCGTTATTCCCATAAGCTGTACATACGGAAAGGTTAGTATAGGCGATGCCTTTTTTATGGGCGCTGAAATAAGGTTTTCTTTCCACTTCTGCATGTTCATGATAATTCCTTTATGCTCAAAGTTATTTTGGTTAAAGTTATATTATGTTACTTTCCCTAAAAATTTTCCATACCAGTTCAAATGATTCATCCACAGGCGGGATTGGCCTGACTTTACGCCATGTTGCTTCCGGCTGTCCGTTATTGTAATAAATTTCCTGAACCAGGCCGTTCAAACTGCCGTCATCGGGCAGAAAGGCAAGCTCCCGCGGTACTCCCGTCAAGGGCAGTGATCCGCTGTCATTCCGGTATAAAGCGCTGCCCCGGCTTCTTCCGTTTTTTTCTGCGAAATCGGCCATTGCCGCCAGATATGTTTCCTGACATATTAAAGTGTCCCATAGGCGGAACGCCGCCGGCAGCCCGGTTTTGTCTTTGATTGTTACGCGCTGTAAAAAATTTTCTTTTAAATCGTGAATATTCTCCAGTGTAATTTTGATTTTTTCTGCATCCCTGAAAACGCCGCCGTAAAGGCTCATTTGTCTGCACGCCTGTGCCAGAAGGTCTTTAACGTTATCCGGGCCGCCGCGGGAAATTGAGCCGTTGAGTGAACCGGTAAGCGATCCGGCGATATTCAGTACTTCCTGAATTTGGGAATTAACCGCCGGTGATGTCTCGGTGCGGCAGTGAGCAGCCGGTTCATCAGCGTCTTTGCCGGATGATTTACGTAATAATTGCCTGGAAATAAAAGCCGCGGCCCTGGACGAACCGGCCTGCCCCGCGTTCAGCGCGCTGCCGCCCGGGCGGTACACACCATGCGTCCCCGCGGCTTCTCCTGCCGGGAAAAGGCCTTCAATGTTTGACTGCCACCAGCTATCTACAGCCAGGCCGCCGTTGTTGTGCTGCGCGCACAACGCAATTTCCAGGGGCTGCAACGACAGGTCTGTGCCCCGTGATTTGTAGAACTCCGCGGCCGGGCTGTTCATTTTTACAAGCCGCTCGTAAGGAATGCCGAAACAGGCGCCGGCTGCTTCCAGGTACGACCGGGCTTCTTCTGAAAGGGATGTAAAATCAATCGTATTTTGCGCTCCGGAGCTCCGGGCGCCGGGATTGTTTGCGCAGGGATTTTGCCTGTAGTCCAAAAATACTTTGCGGCCTTTTGAGGTCTCAAGATAAACTAGGATGTCAATGATCGAAGAACCGTACCTGGCGTCGGTTATACAGCCGCCGTCTGCCGCGGCGATTTTTTTTGAATCAAATGGCCATTGATAACCTTTTAAAAAAACCAACGATAATAATTGACCGGGGTTTTTAAAGTAATCATTCAGAAATTCTCTTTCATCACTGCCGTTAATATCAGTTGAAAAAAATCGCGGCAATACCTGCATAAAAGTTCCGCTTACATTCCAGCGCGGTTTTATCGAGGCCAGGCCGTACTGCCATTCGGTCAGATTCCTTCCCATAACGCCCGCTTCAAGCGCGGCGCCTGTTGCGCCGTTCTGGCTCTGCGGGTAAACTGAATTTTCATAAATCGCGGCAGGTCCGCCCGTTGCCCATATTATATGGCTGCTTATAAAAACTTCAAATTGCAGAGTTTCAAGGTTGAGACACATAATGCCTGCGGCATATTTTTTACCGTGAGTAAGAATGTTGTCATTTGCCGCGGATTCATCGACCAGAAGTTTTACTATCTGATAATGTGAAAAAACCTGAATTCCCTTTAAGATCACCTGCGCTTCCAGAGCCTCTGTCATGAACCTGGAAGTATAAGGTCCTGCACTGGTGGCGCGGCGCGCCGGATCGTGATCGGTTTTATAACCGACATATTCACCCCATGCGTTTCTTGGAAACGGGACGCCCAAACGAACCAGTTTGGCAAAGCATGGAACCGAAGCCGCGGCCTCTGCCAGGGCAATGTCACCGTCCGCACTTCCGCCGTCAAAAAGAGTCTGCGCCAGGGAACGCACACTGTCCGGAGCGTCTCCGCCCAGGGATAGCTTATAGTAAGTCTGCTTGTCAGATCCCGTGTTGCGCGAAGTTCCGGCCTTCAACCCTTCCGTAACTATCGCCATATTACGGACACCTTCGTCGTAAAGGGTGTCAGCCGCGTTAAGTCCGGCAGCGCCTGAGCCGGCTATAAGTACGTCATAATGGTACACCGGAATTTGATGCTGCCCTATTTGAATGGTTTCCTTCATGTTATTATTAAAGAAGATATGGTGGATTTTGTCACCGGCTGCTGTATTAATGGTATATGTTATTATCCTGTGCATAAGATGTAGCAAAAAAGATTTTATCATTGTATATTAATGTTATGTCAGAGGTTTAATTGATGCCGACGGTAAAAGTTAATATTTCGCCTTCTGTTTTAGATTGGATACTCAAAACAGCCCTGCTTGAGGGGTTAGATGATGATGTAATAACTCATCTTTACAAATGGAAAAACAATGAAAAACAACCTACTTTTAATAAAATTGAAGAATATAGCCGTAAAATTAGTATACCGTTAGGTTATTTTTTCCTGGATACTCCGCCTTTGGAACAGTACCCTTTATTGAAGTTTAGAACTATAAATAGTACATCCAATACAAACCCGAGCAGAGACCTAATTGATACTTATTACCATATGACGGCTATTCAGGATTGGATGAGAGAATATTTAATTGATTCAGGTAATGAAAAAATCAATTTGATTGGTTCTCTTAAGAACGAAAGAAAGGTTAATAAAATTACCTCGGTTATCAAAGATGCTATAAATCTGGAAGATGATTGGTATACCAAATCAAAAACTCCCCACGATTCATTTAATATTCTGCGTCAATGTTTTGAAAAAATTGGAATATTGGTAATGAAGAATGGCATAGTTGGTCTAAACACCCATCGTCCTTTGGATATACATGAGTTCAGGGCATTTACATTATTGGATGATTATGCGCCTTTAGTATTTATTAATAATAAAGATACAGACGGAGGTCAACTTTTTTCTTTATTGCATGAGATTGTTCATATCTGGCTTGGATCAAACAGTTTTTATAATGACAGCCATGGTATGTCGTTTAACATAAGCCCGCTGGAAATTGTTTGTAATGCAGTTGCAGCAGATTTATTGGTTCCAGAGCGAATTTTTATCGAAAAATGGAATGATAATAATAATCTACCTATTGAAGAAAATATTAATAAATTGGTAAAACAATTTAGATGCGGAAAATCAGTAATTATACGCAAAGCTCTAGATAATAATTTTATAACCAATGAACAATATAATGAATTTACTAATTATATTATTGCTGTTTCCCGTTTAAAAAAATCAAATAATAATGGCGGCGGTGATCATTATAAAAATTTGGAATCGAGATATAGTCCTCGTTTTATCCTTGCCCTGGCCAATAGTATTAATGAAGGCAGAACGCTTTATAAAGAAGCTAATAAATTAATATGTTCGAACCGAGTTATTTTTGACAGATTTGTGAATGAAGTCAAGGTACATTCCAATGTCCAATGAAATTTTTATTTTGGATTCTGATGCATTAATTAAACCATCCCGGTTTTTTTATCCTTTTGATATGTTTCCTGATTTTTGGAAATTTATTAAAGATGAAATTATTACAGGAAATATTAAAATTCTTGACAAGGTTTATGATTAGATTGTAACCGGAGGAGATAATTTAAGTATTTGGTTTTCATCTATTAATGATATTAAAAAAATAGATTGCAGAGATACTTCAATTATAAATAATTATGGCAAAATAATAAAATATCTTCAAAATTGCGGATTATATAAAATTGAAGCATTAAACAACTGGTCTATAATAACTGTTGCAGATGCCTGGATTATTGCAACAGCCTATTCCCGTTCTTACACGGTAATTACTTTTGAAACTTCCAATGCCGGGTTGAGCAAAAATCAACAGTCAAAAGATGCAAAAATTCCTGATGTTTGCAAACAGTTTAATGTAAAATGTAATGATTTATATTATATGATGCGTAAACTTCAATTTAGAAAATCTTCACAATCTCCGTATATGAAACCCGCCGTCAACATCAACGACATTCCCGGTGGTGTATAAAAAACTGTCTCCGGCAAACGCGGCGGCCGCTTCGGCTACGTCTTCGGGCGTGCCCCAGCGGGCTATGGGGAAAGCGCCTTCCTCAATAAGGCGGTCGTATTTGCCTGTGACACCGGCGGTCATATCGGTTTTTATGACGCCCGGCCTTATCTCGTGGACATAGATACCTTCGCGGGCGAGCCGGTCGGCGTAGAGTTTTGTCAGCATGGAGATGCCGGCTTTTGAGACGCAGTACTCGCCGCGGTTTACAGAGGAGACTTCGGCCGAGCAGGATGATATGTTTATTATGGTACCGCGCTTTTTTCCAAACGGTTCCTGCCCAAGCATCGCTTTTACCGCAAGCTGGGTTAAAAACATGTTGGATTTTGTGTTGGTATCAATTACATAATCCCAGCTCTCTTCTGTCATATCCAGAAGATCGGCGCGGACTTTGGGCGCGACTCCGGCGTTGTTGACCAGGATATCGATGCGGGAAAAATGTTCTAAAGTTTCGTCAATTATTTTTTGTCTGCCCTGTTGGGTTGAAACATCCGCCTGTATATAAAGCCGGGACACGCCGGTTTGCGCGATGACTTTATCCAGGGTATCCAGATTTTCCCGGCACGATTCTTTGTCCCGTGTTCCAACCAGCGCCACATTAAAATTTTCGCGGGCCAGGCGTACCGCGATCGCAAACCCGATCCCCCGGCTCCCGCCTGTAATTATTGCTGTTTTTTTCATTTTGACGCCGTTGTTTTTTCTGCTGTCGCTTTATCCCTTATTTCCGCATCTGCTCTTGCTTTTCTGTAAATCGGCGCGTATATTTTTGAATCCCTTAGCACGCATCCGGTGCAGCCGTGATCCCGCATTATCTGGGTGCATTTGGAACAGGCCGCGCAGCAGGCCTCCGGTTTTAACTGGCCGTTTATAAGAATGTCCCTGGGAATACCGGGGTACGCGAACGCGGCCCGGCCCAGGCCCATAAAGGCGCAGCGGCCTGCAGCGATATTGGCGGCGCCGGCGTACGGCATAAACTGCCGCAGCCAGGTATAGCCGTTCCCGACAACCGGAATGTTTCCGGCAATATTCTGAACCATCGCTGTAAAATCAAAAAGCCGCTGTATGCTTTCAAGCTGGTGTTCTTTTGGCACCGGGATTCCCATGCTTGATGTATCAAACGGCCGGGTTACCTGAGGGTAAATATGGTAAGGGTTACCCGCTGAATTAGACAGCAAATCGACTCCGGCGTCGCGCAGGTCCGCTGTCAGCCGCATGGGTTCGGACGGGCTGAACTTCATAAAATTTTCCCTGTCCTCGCCGAATCCGTATGGATACGGATGGGCGTCAAAAACATTGAAACGGCAGGCGATAATAAAATCCGGACCGCAGGCTTTGCGGACTTCGGTAATTATGGTTTTTAAAAGCCGTGTTCTGTTCTCGTAGGAACCGCCGTATTTGCCCAGCCTTGTGTGGCTTGCCAGCAATTCGGAAAGCAGGTAACGGTGGCAGGATTTTATATCGACACCGTCAAAACCGGCTTCTTTTGCGAGCAGGGCGGAGGCAACGTATTTTTGAGGAAGACTTTCCAGGTACCTGTCGGTTACAACCGGCGCGTCCGGTTTTACCCCGCAGCGCAGGTCAAGAATTGGATCGTGCTGGGGAATTATCGGAGACATTTTGTGGCCTTTTGGCCTTGAGTATCGTCCGGAATGGGTTAACTGCAGTACATAAACGGGATTGAAATTGCGGCCGTTTACTTCGGCGGCGGCAGTGCGGGTCCGTTTGACAAGCGACTCAAATGCACCCGCGTTTTCCCTGGTCAGCATCATCTGGAGTTCGTTTGCCCGGCCTTCCGGTACTACAGCGCAGGCTTCCCACCAGATTAGTCCGGCTCCGCCCCTGGCGAGTCTAAAGTAGCGGCGTTCCACCAGTTCCGACGGGCTGCCGTCCGGCATGGAATCGCAGCCTTCCATGGGCAGGATAGCCAGCCTGTTGGGCGCGATTCTGCGGCCTATCCGGGCAGCGGCGGCAAGCGGTGAAAGATCATTGCTGAATTCCAGCCTAAGCTTAAGATCCAGGTTCTTCTGCCTTACTTCGTCCAGGGAATTGAAATTAAACCGTACATGGGGCGCCATAAGTTACCGCCTTTTAAAACTTTTTGTAAAATCAGCCATTAAAATTCCAAATCTAGAACTCAAAACCAATTTCGGATGGCAGGGCGTTTTCACTATAGCTTTTGATAAAAGCTTCCGCCAGACCGGGAACATAATACATCGGATCATCGATTTTGGTATTTTTTTCGTACTTGAGTTTTTCTGCAGATATTTTCTTAATCGGGAATTTTTGGGCTTTTGCCACACATCTTAGATGATCCCTGACAGTCCTGAGCGTACAGACAGGAGGTTTACCCGTATTCAGGGATTCAAGGCTGTCATAAAATTTCTTTTCAACATTGGTACTGCCCTGTTCACTGTATATTTTTTCCCTGCCGTCGTTAAAATAAACTTTAAAATTATATTCGGGGTTTTCTCCCCAGCGAATCAGAGCTTTTTCAAATTTAAATTCACCTGTAACATTGCTGCCCGGAGGGGTATTAACACAATGAGCTGTATAAAAATAAATATGTATACCTGCCCTTGTGTCGATCCTCATGGAAACCGCGTCGAAGTTTTCTATATCCGGTCTTGCCTGCCAGAGTTCCGCTTCAACAGAAGCTACTTCAACACTGCGGTCTGTTTCATTGCCCAAAAGAAAGAGCATTAACTGTAAATCGTGGGAGCAGGCATTGTTAAGCGGACTGTCAAGAATGGTTTCGCCTTCCACAGCGAGTCTGCCGGCCCAGTTGTTCCTGCTGTAATATGAATCTCCCCTGCCCGGAAGGTGAATTGCCTTGAAACCAAGCGGTCTGCCGAATAACCCGTCCATGATGTCTTTTTTTAATGCCAGCGTATCCGGAGCGTAACAGGCCTGGAAACCGATGGCGCAGAACAGACCGGATTTTTTTTCATTCGCGATTAAATCATCCAGGCGTTCAAGGTTTCCGGTAACAGGTTTTTCACAGAGGACATTGGAACCGTTTTTAAAGCCTGTCATTATATATGAATAATGGGTATGAATCGGCGAGGCTATTACAAGAAGATCTGATCGGCCTCCGGACGCGTAATATTCATCCGGTGAATTAAATACCGGGATGCCCCGTTCCTTAATCTCGGCGAACTTTGGCGAATTGGCGGCAAAGGGATCGGCCGCTCCCGAGAATACAAAGGGGGGATCTTTGGCGGCAAGGAATTCGTTCAGGTAATTCCGGCCATATCCCCCGATGCCTGCAAGCAAAACCAAAGGCTTTTTCATTTTTTCATTTTAATGGAGGAATGTTTTTCCTTCCAGTCCCGTACAGTGACATTTAGCGGCTACCGAATGTTTTGCTGCCGCCGAACGTTCCGTTCGTTGAATGTTCCGTTATAATAAGCTATAATTTTGTATTATAAATCTGGAGAAAAAAATGCTTGGAAAAGAACTTTTGGTCCGTCTGGATTCAGAAACCGCAAAGGAAATTTTTACCCGCCTGTACGGTGAGTCCGGCATCGAAGCCGCTTACCAGCGTTACAGTTCCCTAATCGAAGAATATTTGAGGGACAAGCCGGGCTGGTTTCCGTATACCAGGTTTCCCGAAGCAAGCGGTGACATTCATGTTTTTACTTCTCCCGGGCGCACTGAGCTGGGCGGTAACCATACCGATCATAATCAGGGTAAAGTTCTTGCCGCGTCTATACAATTGGATGCTGTTGCCATCGCCGCTCCCAGACATGATAATTTGGTTTTTCTCCGCTCCAAAGGTTTCCCGGATACAGAAGCCGATATTTCTGATTTAACAATGCAGCCCTCTGAAAAGGGAACTGCAGCGGCATTAATCCGCGGAATCGCTTTTGAGTTTAAAAAACTCGGTTTTTCTATCGGCGGTTTCAGCGCCAACGCGGCTTCTCTGGTTTTACCCGGTTCAGGATTATCTTCCAGCGCCAGCCTGGAAGTTTTAATCGGGAAAATTTTTGATTGTTTTTTCAACAAGGGTAAAATGAGCGCCCTCCAGATTGCACAAATCGGCCAAAAGGCCGAGAACAACTACTTTGGCAAACCCTGCGGACTCATGGATCAGGTTGCCTGCGCAAGCGGCGGCGCCGTCGCCATTGACTTTAAGGATCTTGCCAATCCTGTTGTAACACAGGTTGATTTTGATCCGGCTGCCCTTGACTTTGCCCTTTGCGTAGTTGACACAGGCGGAAATCACGCGGACCTTACCGCCGATTACGCGGCCATCCCGGCAGAAATGAAGGCCGCTGCGGCCAGTCTTGGCAAACAAGTCCTGCGTGAGCTGGATCTAAAAACTGTCATAAGCAACTCCGTGCAAATTCGCAAAGCCGCCGGAGACAGGGCCCTATTGCGGGCTTTTCATTTTTATAATGAAAACGACAGGGTTGATGCGATGCTTTCCTCCATGGAAATGATGAACCGCGCCGCGCTTACCGAAGAAAAACAAAAATTTCTGGCTTCTTTTATGGAGCAGGTAAACAGTTCCGGGAATTCATCCTGGGAACTTCTGCAGAATATTTACGCTCCTCATTATCCGCTTGAGCAGGGTATCAGCCTGGCCCTTGCCCTGACCAGAAACTATTTGCAGTCCCGCTGTAAAAACCGCGGTGTCTGCCGTGTGCACGGCGGCGGGTTTGCCGGTACAATTCAGGCTTATATACCCATGGACTCTATTAACGGGTACCGTGATCATATGGAATCCATTTTTGGGCCAGGTTCTGTGACTGTGCTTAACATAAGGCCGGTCGGCGTAGCAGAACTGGAATTTTAAAAAACCGCAGGAATACTAAAACTATTCGATATCAACGACTTTATCCGAATGGGTTTTTACCGCTCTGGTGTCAATCGTGCCGTCCGGTATGGAAATTTGTCTTAATACCTTCATTGTAAGCGGAATAATTATCGCAAGGCTCAGCAGGTCCGAGGCCGGCGTTGCCATCTGAATTCCCAGCAGGCCGAAGATCGGGCGCATTATAAAAAGGATGGGAATCAGCATAAGCCCCTGCCTGGCCATCGCTATTATGCTTGCTTCAAGCGCCACGCCCATGGTCTGGGTTATCATGTTGCACATGGTCGCAAAACCCATAAAGGGAAGGCTTATGCAGTTGAGCCTTAACGACAAAGTCCCTATGGCTATGACCTGGGGATCGTCCTTGCGGAAAAGCGCGATGATCTGCGGCGCGAACACTTCAAGCAGAACGCAGATTGCAAAGAGGCCGCCGCAGGCGACACGGACGCAGAACCAGAACGATTTTTTTACGCGGCTGTAGATTTTTGCGCCGTAGTTGAATCCGCAAATCGGCTGGAACCCCTGGCCGAATCCAAGCACTACGGAATTTGCGAACATTACAATCCTGTTGACAATTGAAATTGCCGCAATGGCGGCGTCGCCGTAAAAACCGGCAAAGTGGTTAATAATTATATTGGCGACGCTCATAAGGCCCTGGCGCAAAAGCGCGGGAACCCCGCCCCGGAACATTTCCGCAAACCTTTTTACTGTCGGCGAAAAATGCCTGAAGTTAATCCGGATGTTGCCCTTTCTTGTACAGCCGTAAAAATAGAGAATGCAGAAACTTATAAACTGGCAGATCATAGTAGCGGACGCGGAACCTTTTACACCCCAGCCAAAAATAAAAATAAAAACCGGTTCCATAAAAATATTTAACACAGCGCCGGACATTATCCCCACAAGCGCTATTGACGCGCTGCCCTGGAACCGCAGCTGCTGATTTAAAATTGTCGCGGCGACCATCCACGGAGAAGCAAGCAGAATAAAAAAGATAAAATCCATTGCGTGCGGTTTAATGGTTTCGGTCGCTCCCAAAAAACCGACAAAAGGTCCAAGTATCACGATCAATATTGCCGCGATTGCGGCCATCACGATGAATCCTGTAACAAGTCCGGTGGCCGCCATGCGCGAAGCGTTCTCTGTATCCTTTGCGCCCAGAACTCTGGCCATGTAATTCCCCGATCCCTGTCCGAAGAAAAATCCGATCGCCTGGATCAGGTTCATAAGCGGGAAAGCGATGCCCACTGCCGCGACTTCGCTTGTTCCCAGGCTGGCGACAAAATAAGTATCGGCCATGTTATAAATTGCCGAGACGATCATTATCATTATGCTTGGCAGACCAAGGGTAAAAACCAGTTTTTCTACCGGTTCGGTGGTCATTTTGATGAATTTATCGTTGTTTTTTGCTGAATCTAAAGGTGCAGCCATTTGAACAGTATATTACCCGCAATTGGAAAGGTAAAGAGGACGGAGGATATTGTAATTGCGGATTAAAACGTACAGATATTGATAATTTGCTTTATGTTTATTATAATTTACTAAATCATGATTTAGTAAATCGTGATTTAGTAAATCATGGAAGTATTTGCGGAGGCAATATGGAAGATTCCGCATCGGATGAAAGACAATTTATCGGCCGTGTAAACGAACTCTCCCGTCTTGAAGAAATTTTTGCTGTGAAAAAATTTGAGTTCGGAGTAATATATGGGCGCCGCAGGGTAGGTAAATCTACTTTGCTCAAAGAGTTTATCAAAGGGAAACCTGCGATATTTCTTGTTGCCAACGAAAAAAAAATTGAAATAAACCTGGATTCTTTTGCCAGAGAAATCAGTAATTACACAGGACAAACCCATGTTAAATTTTCATCTTTTACCGATATGATGGAATATTTATTTACCTGCCTTAAGTCAAAAACCATCCTTATTATAGATGAATTTACCTATCTTATAAAATCCGACAAAACCATATTGAGCGAACTTCAGAATGTAATTGATAAATATAAAAACAGTTCCGGTATAAAATTTATTATATCCGGCAGTCATGTCGGCATGGTTGAAGATATGCTGAGTATGCAAAAACCGCTTTACGCGAGAAAAACATTCGCGATTAAGCTTGGTGAATTTGATTACTATGAGGCAGCAATGTTTTATCCGGGATTTTCCTGTGAAGATAAAGTCCGCGCGTATGCAGTCTGCGGAGGTATTCCCTACTACCTTGCGCTGATGGATGATACAAGGACATTCAGAGAAAATATTATTTCAATGTTTATTAGTAACAGTTCAGGACTTTATTAAAACAAAGTACATATTGTTATATGTAGTGGATAGCCTATTATCTCAAATACAATTGTAGCCGAAAAAAGTAGTATACTTATTATCTTGTAATACAGTAGG
>Ga0123357_10000485_pt1 | contig 38593 bp, 31 predicted proteins | sample TergutEmb28metaG_FD_89873 | JGI IMG/M metagenome (GOLD analysis project Ga0123357, IMG submission 89873) | Embiratermes neotenicus P4 segment gut microbial communities from Petit-Saut dam, French Guiana - Emb289 P4 | ecosystem: Host-associated > Arthropoda: Insects > Digestive system > Gut ... | reverse complement strand
TCAAAAGTCGTTTTTGATGAGTCTGTCATTGCGGGCTTGACCCGCAATCCCCTGATAATTAACCTTCTTTTTTCAGGGGATCCCGCGTCAAGCGCGGGATGACAGGCTTTTGAGACAGCCTCAGGGGTAACCGGGGATTCAGGGGTAACAGGGGATTCAGGGGCAACAGGGGATTGCGGGTCAGGCCCGCAATGACAATTACATTCTTCCCTTGTGAGGAGAGGCTGGTGGAGTGACTCTTTTTCCTTTATATACTCCAGCAGCGCTTTCGCCACCGGAATTTCCGCTTCCGGGTCTTCGCTCAACGAAACGCGAATCGTATCGCCAATACCTTCCAGCAGCAAAGTCCCGATGCCGACCGCCGACTTGATTCTTCCGTCTTCACCGTCTCCGGCTTCCGTGACTCCCAGATGCAAAGGAAAATGCATGTCTTCTCTATTCATTTGCAGTACCAACAGCCGGACGGTCTTTACCATAATATATGTACTCGACGCTTTGATGGAAATAACTACGTTGGTAAAGTCTTCTTCGACACAAATGCGGAGAAATTCCATACAGGATTCGACCATTCCTTCGGGCGTGTCGCCGTAACGGCTCATGATCCGGTCGGAAAGTGAACCATGATTCACTCCGATACGAAGGACTGTCTTGTGCTCTCGGCAAATAGCCAAGAACGGAACAAAGCGTTGACGGATTTTTTCAATTTCATCCCGGTACTCTTCTTCCGTGTATTCGATGGTTTTGAATTTTTTGACGGGGTCGACGAAATTACCCGGATTAATGCGGACTTTTTCTACGATTCGTGCGGCAGCTTCGGCAGCTTGCGGATTGAAATGAATGTCGGCTATTAAAGGCGTTTGATAGCCAAGCGCCCGCAAGCCGTCTTTGATAGCCTGCAAGTTTTCGGCTTCACGCACGCCTTGAGCCGTTAAACGGACGTATTCGCCTCCGGCTTCAATGATTCGGATGCATTGCCGGACACTTGCTTCCGTATCTAAGGTGGAAGTATTCGTCATCGATTGTATCCGAATGGGATAGTCGCCACCCATCGGGGTATTGCCGATCCGCACTACCGATGATTTTCTTCTTTTATACATTAATTCGTCTTGAACTTGTATTGAACAGCCGCTAAATCCTGATTTGCCTTAACAATTTTGTCCTTCATCGATTCTTTGTAGGCAGCTAATTTTCCCCGGACTTTTTCGTCTTTTACCGCCAGTATCTGAGCGGCTAAAATGGCGGCATTCATCGAAGCGTTTATCCCTACGGTAGCTACCGGAATGCCGGGAGGCATTTGCACGATCGCCAACAGAGCGTCCAATCCTTCAAGACTTGCATTTACCGGTACGCCAATAACAGGAAGCGTAGTCATTGAAGCAATCACTCCGGGTAAATGCGCTGCCATTCCGGCCGCTGCTATGATTACTTCAATTCCTCTGTCCCTTGCGTTTTTCGCAAAGTTTTCCACTTCTGCCGGCGTGCGATGCGCCGACAAAGCCTGCATTTCAAAGGGAATTTCAAACTCGTCGAAAACCTTGGCTGCTTTTTCCATGATGGGCAAATCGGAAGTGCTGCCCATAATTATACTTACTACCGGTTTCATTCTTTTCCTATAAATGTGCGGTATGCACCGCTATCCATTAATCCGTCGATTGAATCCAAGTTTGAGATTTCAATTTGGATGATCCAGCCTTTCCCGTACGGATCGGAATTTACCAATTCCGGTTGATCGTCCAGATCAGGGTTCACTTCCAATACTTCGCCTGCAACGGGCATCAGCAAATCGGAAACCGTTTTCACCGCTTCGATTGAACCGAAGACGCTTCCTTTATCCAACGTTTCACCGGCGGTTGAAATATCGACATAAACAATTTCGCCTAATTCACTTTGAGCGTAATCGGTAATGCCAATATATGCTGCATTACCTTCTACACGAATCCATTCGTGGTCGTTGGTGTACTTTAAATTTTCAGGAAAATTCATAATTCATAATTTATAATTTATAATTCATAATTCATAATTCATAATTCATTACCCCTAAATCCCCTGAAGGGGACTTGCTCCCCCTTTAGGGGGCTGGGGGGTACTATATCTCTTTACGCAACCTCGCTACCGGAATATTCAACTGTTCCCTGTATTTGGCAACGGTTCTCCGGGCAACATCATATCCTTTTGTTTTCAGTTCTTTAACCAATAAATCATCGGTTAAAGGTTTGGATTTATCTTCTTCTCCGATGCAGTTCTTCATAATCGCTTTGATTTCACGAGTGGAAATTTCTTCGCCTTCATCGTTCAGCATAGCTTCGGAAAAAAAGTATTTCAAGGGATAGACGCCGAAATTCGTTTGTACATATTTACTGTTACTCACTCTTGATACTGTCGATTTATCATAACCGCATCGTTCGGAAACATCTTTCAGTATCATCGGCTTCAGGTTTGATTCATCACCGGTAAGAAAAAATTCCCGTTGAATTTGCACAATGGCTTTCATCGTTTTTTTTAAGGTGGTATTTCTTTGGTTGATAGCATCGATAAACCATTTGGCCGAATCTACTTTTTGTTTGACAAATTCAAGGGCTTCGATTTTTCCTGAATTAAGCTTGCCTTTCGTGCTGGAATAACTTTGAAGCATATTGCTGTATTCCTTGCTGACGCGCAATTCCGGAACATCTTGTTCCTGCATGGTAAATACCGGTTCACCGTTGATGGTTTCAACAAAGAAATCGGGTGTAATCTGCGTCATTTTGGTTACCACAGAGCTTTCCCAGGCATTTCCGGGTTTAGGATTTAACAACGTAACTTCCTTGATACTGTCTTTTAATTCCGCTTCATTAATATTTAAACTTTTAAGAATTTTGTCGTATTGTTTTTTTGAAAAAGCGTCGAAATAACGCTCCAATATTCGGATGGCATACGTTCGAGCTTGTGTACGTTCTTTCCTTTTTAACTGAATCAAGAGGCATTCTCTAAGATTAGCGGCGCCTACTCCCGGCGGATCCATCTCTTGAATGATTAGCATAACTTCGAGAATGGTTGAAACGGGAATTTCCCATCCGTATTGAAACAATAAATCGTCGGAAATCACTTCGGGTTCCTGGCGTATATATCCTGTTTCATCCATATTGCCGATCAAATATTCACCCAATCTCATTTTGTCTTCCGACAAATCCTTCAGGTGCAACTGGTTCAACAGGAAGTCATGAAACGATTCCGCTTCGGAATACGGAATATCTTCCCTGTTGTTTTTTTCAGTGTAATAGGGTTGTTGCAATTTATAATCGGGGATGTCTTCTTCCGAACGATAATCGCCCAACATCATCTCTTCTTGACTTAAATTGTCTTCCTGTTCAAATTCGGAGAAAGAATCCTCATCTTGATTATCCGAAACCGTATCCGATGATTCTTCCAATGCCGGATTCTCTTCCAATTCGCGATCGATCCGGTCTTCTATTTCGAGACCGGTAAGCTCCAGCAATTTAATTTGCTGAATTTGCAGAGGAGAAAGTTTTTGTTGCTGCTTTTGTGCGAGTTCTTGTTTAATCATCCCAATCATTCGTTTCGAATTGGCTGCAAATATACAACAATGAAAGCAGCAACCCAAATTTTAAGGAAAATTTTCATTCATCCATTGTCTGTGAAAATCTGCATTACCCGTATCCTCTGCATTCTTTTGATAATTCATCTATTCTCAAATACCTGTTATAAATCGCTGCATCAAATTTCACAGAAAGCCTTTACTTGACTTTCGTATCCAAAGGCGATTGGCTTTCCTTGTAAAAATCATTCTGCAGACGAAGGGTTTCCTGGTCGGCTTTGACGGCTTTAATGATATCGGCCAATCCCTGGCTGCGGCTTTCGATACTGAGTTCCCCTAATTCTTTGTTTGCATCTTTGGCATCACCGGCATAGTGATTCGGATATTGCGCATACCAGCTGATTCCCGTAAATACGTTGGATGGCAAATGTTGCCGATGCTGGTTGCTGCCCGATTCCAAAGTGGCTCGCTCTATCTTTACCAGATCGGGACGAACCGCCAGCATGGAACTGGATTCTACTTCGTCGGCATGGCCACCGGTCGTCGTTTTGCGCATTTCCGTAATCTTCTTTTCCACTTCGGGGCTTACCGAAGGCGTAATCACGGCATAGACGGCATAATCGTGAGGCGTAGCTAATTGAATCTGACAAAAATATTGCAGAAAGGCGTTATTTCCTCCATGCCCGTTCACCAGAATGATTTTCTTTATCCCGTTTCTTGCTATTTCCTTGCACGTTTCGTCCAACAGCCGGAGCTGCAGTTCGGAGCTGTAAGCAACGGTACCCGGTTGGTGCTGAGCTTCGAAAATTTGTCCCATAAAATAAAAAGGATAAATCAGGCAATACTCTTTGCCGGCTGCACGACGGCAAAGCTCACGAGAAGTGAAAACATCGGTGCCTAAAGGCAATTGTTGACCATGTTTTTCAAGCACTCCAATAGGAACCACACAAACGCCTTCCGATTGTTTGACAGCCAAAGCAAAATCGGAAGAGGTCAGCTCTTCCCACTGCGGGGAGAGCTTTTGAGCATACGACATCGATGCCGAAAGAAAAAAAGCGATAATAACACTAACTATTGTTTTCATGACGATTATAATTTAATATTGATAATTCATAATTACCCCCCCAAAGGGGGCTTTAAGCATTTGTGCATTACAGGGGATTGCGGGTCAAGCCCGTAATGACAAACAAACTCAAAGTCCCCTTCAGGGGATTTAGGGGCATTTTAAGGCGCTGTCGGGAAAGTATAGATATCAATCGCCGACAAAGTAAATTCCGTCGAAGCAGGCGCTTCTTCGATGCCGCTCGAATTGAGTCCGGCAACCATTCCTACCGCAGGCGATGTTCCTGCTAATCCGGTGGGCGTGATTTTCACATACCGTCCCTTTGCCTGGGCAGGCAGAACGATATTCGTCATAATCGAGCCTTTCCCGCTATTATCTTCATTTTCAACCACCGTGGTATATGTTTTGTTATCGTTGCTGACTTCAATCTTGATGTGATCGGGCCGGCCGCGCAGGTGGTTGGTACGATTCCAGCGAAGCATGATTCGGTCGAAATTCCGGATACTGTCCAAATCCACTACAAACGATCCCTGCGCAGGCGTCAGTTTGGCGAACGTGTTCATGTCGGAATCAATAAATGTCTTTCCGTTATTGGCATTCGTCTGGCCACCGGCTGTGATGGCTGTCACATTTTCGGGATTCGTACCTCCGGTAACCTTTTTTCCTCGAGCGAGATTATTCGAACCGCCCACAGGTATAGCTCCATAAATGTTTGTAGCGGCACGGGCGTCTTTATTTTTGATTACATTGTTGTAACAGTTAACGGTTACAAATGCAGGTTCTTCCAAATCCGACCGGTTGTAGGTGATGTTGATATCCCGGCTTTCCCCCGGGAACAGGGTAAACAGATTGTCGTCGTAGAGTACGGGAGCCACCAGCGTCTTCAAATCTTTATCGGTATAGGCTTTCAATTCAACGGCGTATGCAATCTTGTCCGTAGGATTTTCGATCTTGTAAGTCAATCGGTTCGTGTTTCCTAATTTTATCGTTGCTACATGCGACAGTTTGAGATCCACTGCAGGGAGTTGATTGAGTTGGGTCAAATCGCCCACCTGGTACGTTCCCGAGCGGTTCCAATCGTGGCTTGCACCGGCCACATCGGTTCGCATCGGTTCGGCATAGGAGTTAATACTGAGTGTCTTGCCATTGGCATCTTTCAGTTCCAGGCGGATAAAGTACACATCCGTCGTAGGCAGGATCAATGAAGCCTGAATGGCAGCATAGTCCCAGAGATCAACGACCCCGTACGCATTGGTTATTTTTCCGTAATACTTAATTTGGTAAGGCTCATAAGCGCCCGCGCTGTTCTTGACGAGTCCGATGGTTTTCAACCCCCAACGGTTGGTTCCAGCAACAGGATATTCCACCGTTGCCGACGCGCTGTCGGCCGGAATAAGGATCGTCTTTTCCAAAGGTTTGCTGATGGGTTTACCGTTCATGTCGAATATATCCATTCGGGCGGTTGCTCCGGGATAGGCGTCCAAGGTATTATTTACCACGCTTACACCCTTTTGATACCTGTTGTACAGAATATGTACCGGTTCATTTCCCTTCCTGGCGCCGTAGGTGGTTCCATTGGGATTCATATAATAATCGAACTGGTTCCAGAAGGTAAGCGGCCAGGCGTTGTTCAACATCCAGTTGACAAAGCCGGTCGTGTTTCTATACCGATTCACATTCAACGCTTCGTATTGCGATCGTTGCAATTCGTACTGGAAGAGTTGCGCCCGAGCAACGAATTCGTCCAGTGTAGCGGAAGCGCCGTAGGAGCCGTCGATAAACAGGACATGCTGTCCGATGGTATTGAAACTTCCCCTACAGTTGTGATAATTCCATACATTATAGTTAGCCGTCGAGTTATAGGGCCACAAGTTGGCTTCGGGAAATATTCTTCTCAAGGTTTCCGCAACAGGAATACTGCCACCGCCGCCGCCTTCGGATACAAAGCCATACGCTCCTTCGGGGTCGTAGTAGTACCAAGTAGGCGACTGGCTATCGTAGGTAGCGTCCATGTGCATACCGCCCACGATGTTGGTCAGGGTAGAAAGTTTGGCCGATCCGTTGTTGCAGTTAGCGCCTATTTCCAGCCAGCGGAGGTTGGCTTCGATTTCGAAATACTTCTGTTCGACATTTTGGCCATTATCGCCTTGTCGATCGATACTTGGGGGATCGTCGCTGCCGTTAAACCAGAGCGTCATGCAAGGATGCAGACGGGCGTTGCGCAGTTGGGCGTACAGCGATTCGAAAGCGACAAAGCGCTCGGCTTTTGAAAAGGAGCCCGGACTTTGCCAACGGTCGCAACAGCACCATCCGGTCATGAGCAGGATGCCGTTTTCGTCCATCAAATCTAATAAATGGCTGTCGAAGAATTTGCCTTCGTCGCGAATCATATTCATCCCCATGTATTTGATGTATCCCACCACGGCTTCGTTGGTTTTCATGCTATGACGAAAGAGAAGATCCGAAGCGCAGTAACCGCCGCCTTTGAGCAATACCGGCCGGTGGTTGACATAGATTTGCAGCATGTTGGCTAACCGGGTGGTGCGTATCGAATCGGAATTCGCATTGGCATAAGGCGAAACATTTACTTCTTCGGTTATTTCACGGATACCGAAACGGTGATGCAACCGGTCGCTGACAACGCCGCTTGCACTGAATTCATAATCGACGGTATAAAGCGGTTGAGCGCCCGACAGATGGGGCCACCAGAGCTGAGGATTGGTCAGATTCAATGGCGAATAGTCGGCAGCCCGCAGTTCAATCTCTTGATTGTATGCGTTGGCCGGGACAATCACATTTTCTTTGGTTATAGTAGCTACGGTATTTCCGCCGGGATCCTTGACCACTGCCGTAAGCGTGCCGTTCACGTCGGTGGTTGTCGAATTGCTTACATCCACATAGAAGTTCAAGTGAGCGTTTTTCAAATCTACATCCACTTTGGATACGACCGCGGGATTCGCTAATCGTGCACTTCCGGAAGCGTGTATAAAGACATCGCCGGTGAGACCCATCATGGCATCTTGCGGTTGAGGGTTCCAATCGACCCAGTAGTAAGCAAGATCGTTGCTGTACACGGGCTTGGTAACTTTCACCTTGATGTTGTTCTTCCCACCGCCCGTTGTTACCAAAGCGGTGATATCGATGTCGTAGGTACGCATCGCACCAATGAACTGTGTTTGGTAGGTGTTGAAATCCGTAACGCCTGTGAGACTTCCGGCAGCGTTGCTCACAAAGTCGGTTACCTCAGCGTTGGGGTTTAACAGCGTGGGGCCGTTTTTGAGATAATCTTCCTTCCGGATGTTTGTGTTTTTGTTGTTGACTTTCGTTCCGTTTACGTAGATTTCGGCGCTATAGTTTATTCCCTTAAACGTGAGCGTAATTCTTTTACCTGCATTGCTGGAGGGAAGCATGAAATCGGCGCTGTACCACCATGAATTATCAAAGTCTCCGGTGGGTATCTTGGATAAATTGTCATTAAAATACACGTTTTTCATCCCGTTGTTATCGGGAGCAAAACTGCTGTCGTAAACGCCATCGTCCACTAAGTTTCCTAAGACGGTGCCTGGAACTACCGCTTTCAGCCACTGGGTGGTAGGAAAGTCGGCCTTTGTCACCGCCTCGTCGGCAGCCGTGACGGCAATGGCGTTTAATCCCGGTGTTGCGGCGGCTGTTGCCGGAGCAATCTTCCACTCGGTTAGCTGCTGCGTAAAGGATTCTTCTTTAGCGGAACAACCGGCGCCAACGATCGACAGGATGAACAGACTTGCTGTCATCCAAAGGGAGAGGCTATAATGCTGCTGCTCCCAATAAGCTAATATCTTCATGATTTGAAATTAATATTTGTATTTTCTTGATTGTTTCAGGGTAATCGAATAGCACCATTTCTTTTCTCATGGCTTCTTCAAAGTAAGGATAGGCATTGGTAATGCTTCCTCCGAAAATGATGGCATCGGGATCGTAGGCATACAGAATAATTTTGACTAATACTCCGATATGTTTTCCAAATTCTTCCCATAGTTTCAACGCATCCGCATTACCGGTTTGCGCCAGCCGGGCCGCTTCTTTTCCCGTAGTATGGTGGTATTCCACAAAGAAAGCGCTTCCGCAATAAAACTCCAAGGTATGCTCGAGGTAGGGTAAACAGCCGATTTCGCCGGCGCCGGTATTGCTTCCGCTATAAAGCGCATTGTCGATGATAACTCCGGCTCCCACTCCTGTGCCCAATGTCACGCCGAGCATGTTCCGGAAAGGCTTCCCCACCCCGCTGGCATGTTCTCCCAATGCAAAACAGTTCGAATCGTTATTGACAGCGACCGGAAGGTTAAACTTTGCTTCGAGAATGTCTTTCAGATACACTTTTTTCCACGAAGGAATATTAAGTACATTATACACAATTCCTTTTTGCATGTCCACTACCGATGGCACGCCAATCCCGATTCCTTCTACCGACGGATGGATAAGCCGGGCTATCAATCCTTCCAATTGTTCCAACACTTCGTCCTCCGGACGGTCGGAACGGCAAGGCTCCGACAACTTGGTTATTACCCGATTGTTGTCGACCAGCCCGCACCGAATGTTTGTTCCTCCTAAATCAACACCTATTTTCATGTTCCATGATATTTATGTAAGCTGCAAAGGTAGAATTTTTTTTTGTTACTGCCCATCGATAGGCGGTATATTTTTTTGAAAGAACAAAATGTCATTGGAGGAAGTAAGAAATAAAGTCTCTTTTCTCAGTGTAACTCAACAGATAAATTTTGATATTCGGCAATAGTTACAATTCGAGTTTCTTCAAATTCTTTCAACACTATCAAATCTTTGTCGCCTGTAATCAAAAAATCAGCTTTAGAATCTTTGGAGAGGGAGAGCAAAAAATTATCTTTGGCATCGCGACATAAATCAACATTTGATGTCACAGTTACATAATCGGCATAACGCTCTATAATATTAAAAATCAATTTTTTATCGTTTGCTGTAAAAAACTTTTTGAGTTTAGGTCGTGCTGACACTTCCAATAACTCAGCAAGCAACTCATAACTAAAAACGAGTCGTACATTTCCGGAGCTCAACAAATTATCAATAAAATTAATCTTCTTCGACAAAAGGAAGCTAATCCAAAGATTGGTATCAATGATGATTTTGCGTTTTCCTGTCATAACGTACCTGCCTAACAAGCTCCACTTCTTGCGTAATTTCTTCCAATGATGGAACTTGAGCCTCATTTCGACGTAGCGTTGCCAACATGGATGCTAAAGAGGGCTGATTTTTAATGTGTATTAAATTCATTGCCGCTAAATTCCGCAAAAGCATCTTCGCTTTCGGATTTATGATTTCTATGCTTAATGACTCCATACCGTTTTCATTAATGATTATTTGATTTTAATTTTTATTATCAGTTTAAAAACGTCTCTGAACTTTCAATCATTCGATTACAGTACAAAAATACTATAAAATAATGAAAAAATAAAAATAATCAGTATATTTGTTACTTGTTACTAAACTTATAACAAGATAAAATGAAAATAAACAGTAAAAAACTTAAACAGAAATATCATGAAAAGAGTAGTTTTAAGTGGTTTATTTATCGCAGCCATGATAATAACGGCGGCAGTGACGGCATCCTGCGATAAGGAAGACGAAGGCGACAAAACCTTCGAATTGGGTAGTTTACAAAAAATATTGGACGGATATATTATCAAAGTAATTGGCTTTGATTCGAAGGGAAACGCCTGGATCGGAACTTCGCCATTCGATGAACAGGATCAGGCTCAAATCATTCGATACAATGGGCAGGAAACGGTGTTTTATAATTCCGATAATTCGATAATCCCTGAAGGTTTTGTTGCTTCTGAGATTGCTGTTGATAAAAATGATAATGTATGGATTGGCGGTACTGGAGGATTATTAAAATATGACGGTCAAGAATTTACGCTCTTCAATACACAGAACACGCCCATGCCTTTGAATTATGTCAAATCGGTTGCGGTTGACTCCAAAAATAATGTTTGGTTTGCTTTATGCAATAGCAGTAACGGGGGAATAGTAAAATACGATGGAATAAAATGGACCGTATATACACCCGATAATTCCATTTTACCATACAATCTTGTATCCAACATTGCAATAGACCATTCGGATAATATTTGGGTAGCGTATTGCGATTGTTTGGTTAAAATTTCAAACAGTGAGTGGAAGATATTTACCAACAAAGAACTGGGTTTTTCGCCATATTATATCAATGCTATTCAAATCAACAGTAAAAATAATGTGGCAGGAGTCATTGATTATTCTTTTTCCAGCTCGTTTATTTCATCATCCTCTCCCGATTTTTTTATTTTTGACGGCAAAAAATCAACCTTGTTTTCATGCAATACGGGTATTCACCGGATGATGATGCCACAAATAACCATCGATCACAATGATTACGTTTGGTGCTTTGGATTTGTGAGTATATGTGGAGTGTGGATTGGTAAACATTGGAAACAAATTGATTTCTCCGAACTGGGAGGATCGAATGCTTGGGCAATGAAAGAAGCCCCTGATCACAAGCTATGGATTGGCACCGAAAACGGTATTTATATCCGATAATCCGTATGCCGTTCTGCAAAATATTTTGACTTCGCGCATCCAACATACAGGCAAATACGCTATCTTTGCCCCATAATTGACAGAAAACATATACAATTAATATAAATCAATCGTATGAAAAAGGGTCTTTTTATTATTTTAGCATTTTGCTGCTTACAGGCATGCAAACAACAGGACAGAGGTACTGCTTCTATGGACAAGGTTGTCAACGACTTGATGAGCCGGATGACCGTTGAGGAGAAAATAGGTCAGCTCAACCTGCCCGTCATGGGTGAAATCACTACCGGCGAGGCGAAAAACAGCGATGTAGCCGATAAGATCAGGAAAGGACTTGTCGGAGGTTTGTTTAATCTCCGGGGTCCCGGCAAAGTAAAGGAAATGCAACGCATAGCGGTAGAAGAAAGCCGCTTGAAGATTCCTCTGATTTTTGGATTGGATGTCATTCACGGTTATGAAACCGTTTTCCCTATTCCCTTAGGTCTTTCTTGTACCTGGGATATGCAAGCCGTTGAACAGTCGGCTCAGATTGCCGCCAAAGAAGCAAGCGCCGACGGGATTTGCTGGACATTCAGCCCCATGGTCGACATTGCCCGCGACCCGCGCTGGGGACGCATTGCCGAAGGCGCCGGCGAAGACCCTTACTTAGGCGGTCAGATTGCCAAAGCGATGGTACAGGGCTACCAGGGGACGGGTGAGAAAGCATACGCTTCCAATAATCAAATCATGGCTTGCGTGAAGCACTACGCCCTGTATGGCGGAGCCGAAGCCGGACGCGATTACAATACCGTTGATATGAGCCGCATCCGGATGTACAACGAATATTTGTACCCCTATCATGCCGCCGTAGAAGCCGGCGTAGGAAGTGTGATGTCGTCGTTCAATGAAGTAGATGGCGTTCCGGCTACGGCCAACCGCTGGCTGATGACCGACGTGCTGCGCGACCAGTGGGGATTCAAAGGCTTTGTCGTAACCGACTATACGGCGATCAACGAAATGGTTGCTCATGGAATCGGCGATTTGCAAACCGTATCGGCACGCGCATTGAAAGCCGGAATCGACATGGACATGGTGGGCGAAGGCTTTTTGACTACCTTAAAAAAATCGTTCGATGAAGGAAAAGTTACCAAAGACGACATCGACCGAGCATGCCGCCTTGTACTGGAAGCCAAATATAAATTGGGATTATTTGATAACCCCTATAAATATTGCGATCCCGAACGTCCGGAGAAAGACATTTACACCACCGAAAACCGTGCGATTGCCCGCAAGATAGCTACCGAAAGTTTCGTCCTTCTGAAAAACGACAACGACCTGTTGCCTCTAAGCAAGAAAGGCACGATTGCCGTAGTAGGCCCCTTAGCCGATGCCCGTTCCAATATGGTAGGTACCTGGAGCGTTGCCTCGCGGAGAGATACGAAATCCTTAGTGGAAGGCTTGAAAGAGGTAGCCGGCGATCAGGCAAAAATCGTTTATGCCAAAGGAAGCAACCTGACAACCGATCCGGGTCTGGAAGAACGCGGCGCCTTCGGACGCTCCGAAGGACGTGACAAACGGTCGGAAGAAGAACTTCGCAACGAAGCCTTACGGATGGCTTCGCAAGCCAATGTCATTGTAGCGGCATTGGGCGAATCGGCGGAATTCACCGGCGAATCGAGCAGCCGTTCCGATATAAGCATCCCGGATGTACAGCAACGGTTGCTCGGCGCGCTGTTGAAAACCGGAAAACCGGTCGTTCTGGTGTTGTTCACCGGCCGACCGTTGACGCTTTCCTGGGAAAGCGAAAACGTTCCGGCCATCCTGAATGTCTGGTTTGGAGGAAGTGAAGCCGCCTCTGCCATTGGCGATGTGCTGTTTGGCGATGTCAACCCCAGCGGAAAACTAACCACCTCTTTCCCACGTAGCGTGGGACAAATCCCGATCTATTATAATCACAAAAATACCGGTCGCCCGCTGGAAAAAGGCCAGTGGTTTCAAAAATTCCGCAGTAATTATTTAGACGTAGTGAACGAACCCCTCTATCCCTTCGGATACGGACTGAGTTACACCTCGTTTACTTACAGCGATATCCGGCTCAGCGCCCCCGAATTGACCGAAAATGGGGAATTAACGGCCGAAGTAACCGTCACCAACTCCGGCAAACGCGACGGTGCGGAAGTCGTGCAACTCTATATCAGGGATTTGGTTGGAAGTGTCACCCGCCCGGTAAAAGAATTGAAAGGGTTTGAGCGGATATTCCTCAAAGCGGGAGAATCCAAGACCGTACAATTCAAAATTACGCCCGAACTGTTGAAGTTTTACAATTACGACCTTCAGTATGTGAACGAACCGGGCGATTTTGAAGCAATGATCGGAGGCGACAGCGAACAGGTGAAATCAGCGGCATTTACATTGAAGTAAATAAAGCCCGAACCCATTGTCATTTTCAGTGGATTGCGGGTTTATGCCCGCAATCCGCTATTACCCCACCCCTAAATCCCCTAAAGGGGACTTTGCCGTACTGCGCCGGATAAAAGCGCTGCCGTCATTGGTAGCATATTGAAAGTAGATTCCTCACTGCGTTCGGAATGACGTTTGCCCTGTCGGGAGATTTAGGCGAGAAAGGGGATTGTCTCAAAAGTCGTTTTTGATGAGTCTGTCATTGCGGGCTTGACCCGCAATCCCCTGATAATTAACCTTCTTTTTTCAGGGGATCCCGCGTCAAGCGCGGGATGACAAGCTTTTGAGACAGCCTCCTTTCTCTTTTCTTGTCAGCGTCCTGTCATTCCGAGGAGGAACGACGAAGCAATCTACTAACCTCCCCTCTCCATAATTAAGCATTCCAACCTTCCTAATTAAGCCCATGAACCCCGGTCTTGAAGCAAGCCTACCGGCATAACAATATACATTCCTTGTAGGACTAATATATGATTAGTCCTACGACTAAACTATGATTAGTCCTACAATGTATTATCAAGCGTATGCCGGTTGCTTTGCTTAGATAGCAAGATACAACGACTTAGTTACCGGCATTTGAAGTCTTATTTTTTAGGATAGGATTGTTAACTGTCCTTATTCAAAAATAATTCTCCTCCATGTATTGCTAAAGAAATAGATTTTTATTATTTTTGCCAAAATTTAACACAGATGAAAAATATGAATTACGCGACAGCCTGTAAGCATGGATTTTTGCTTATACTCTTTCTGCTGCCCTGCCTGTCCCACAGTCAGAATATCGTACTCAATGTAACGGGTAAAGTGCTTGTTAGCGGTCGACCGGTAAAAAAGGGAGACAATTTGGAAAATAATGTGAAAATAGTATTGAGCGACCCGGCCGCCGAAGTGAAAGTGCTTTCACCCATTGGGGTTTGCGTCATCAAATACAAAAACTGCGAGCAGAAAGGGCCGTCGGAATTAATGGAATTGATTAAATCCTGTATCCGGAAAAATTCCATAGGCACGCTCGGAACACGGGCATGGACAATCAACCCCGATAAAAACAGGCAAGTGCAGTTAGTCGATTCCCTGTGCAAAACACTAAAAGTCACACCGGACAATGTGGAAGACCTGTTCGGCCGGTACATCACCCCCTATTGCGTATTGGAATTTGAAAAGCCTTACTGGCAAGATATTGCTCAATTCCTGCAAACGAAGTACGGTTTCGATCCTCCGCATTTTACCGGCGCACGGATGACGCCCGAACAGTATCAAGCCATCCCGCTCGTCCCTAAAGTCCGCTCATTCATGCCGGCGCCGGCCGAAGCATCCCTGAAAAACTACTGCCCCACTCCGGGCAACCAGGGACGATACGGTACCTGTACCGCCTGGGCAAGCGCTTATGCCGCCCGAACCATCAGTTGGGCGGTGAGAAACAATCTCACGGACGTCACCGACATCACCAATCAGGCATTTTCCCCTTCATTTATTTATACTCAGATAAAAAACGCCAACGACTTCAACTGTCAGCAGGGCGTCTATATCGATAAAAGCGTAGAAGCGCTGAAAGCGGAAGGCGCTGTCTTTCTGACGGATTTGCCTTACCAGTGTGATCCGGACATTAGCCCGTTTTTCCAACAGGCAAAATCATACGCTATCAAAGATTTTCAACGGCTTACGGCACGTATGGGCTTCACCACCGACGACGATCTGGCGAATATCAAACAGGCCTTAGCCGACAAAAAGCCGGTCATCGGCAGTATCCTGTGCTATCAGTCGTTTATGAATTCGAAGGGCGGCAGCCTGTGGGAAGGAAAATTGGACGATTTCGCAGGCTATCATGCCGTTTGTCTGGTAGGGTATGACGATCATTTTGAGAATGGGGATGGTACGATGGGCGCCGTTGAGCTGATGAACAGTTGGGGTACTACCTGGGGCGACGGCGGTTTTATCCATATTAAATATGGAGATTTGATGAAAGTACTGTACTTCGCCGTCGCGCTGTACGATGACGCCCAGCCCGTCCCTTTACCCGAGCCACCCCAGCCGGAACCTCTCCCCCCTACTCCACCCGATACCATGAAGCGAATGGAAGGGTCGTTCTCGTTGCTCCTCAGCGATGGCTCGGCCATGCCCTTGGAAGGCAATGAAACGGTTTTTCGTAACCTGAAATTAGTGAGCGTCGAAAAAATGACGTATACTGTCTCGAATGCCTATCCGGCAGGTACGCTGTTCCGCATCCACTTCACAAGTTCGCAACCGGCGTATGTCTATGTCATTTCCACCGATTCGAAATACAGTTCGCTGGCGCAGCTCTTCCCCGACCCGGACCGGAACATTTCCGCGCTGCTCGACTTCAAATCCGAAGTCTCCGTATCGATCCCCGACGAGACACAATACATCCAAATGGATGAGACGCCGGGCGATGATTACCTGTGTGTCATCTATTCTAAAGAGGAATTGAACATGGATACCATAAAAAATGCATTGCAAAATAATCCCGCCCAAGGGTTTGTGAATATCGTGAAAGAAGCGTTAGCCGACCGGATGATGAATGAAGATGAAGTGGTATTTGAAAAGAACCGGATTGCATTCCAATCCGTATCGGGACATCATACGGCGGTGCCGATTTTTGTGAAGATACGGCATAGCTAATTAGGAATTAGGAAATGATACGGTTTGAATGTCAATAAAATGGAAAAGGATGCCTTTGTTTACATAATGACAAACAAAAATAAAACTGTTTTGTATATTGGAGTTACCAATAATTTAGTCAGAAGAGTTTACGAACATAAAAATCATTTGATAAAAAACTCTTTCAGCGATAGATACAATCTTGAATACTGTATTTACTATGAAGTATTTGTTTATTTTGATTTGGCTATTAGACGAGAAAAAGAACTAAAAAAGTGGAATAGACAAAAAAAAGAAGATTTGATTAATAAAAAGAACCCTGAATGGAAAGAGTTAGTCAATGAAAAAGGGTTTATCAGAAACAAACAACCGCTACCCCCTTCCTCCCAGGAAATGCCGTCATTCCGAAGGAGCGTAGCGACTGAGGAAACTCATGAGATTCCTCACTGCGTTCATGAAACACCGCCATTCCAAGAAAACGTAGCGGCCGGGGATATTCATGAGATTCCTCACTGCGTTCATGAAACGCCGCCATTCCGGAAGAGCGTAGCGACCGGGGATATTCATGAGATTCCTCACTGCGTTCGGAATGACGATGCGCCTTGGGATAAAGGGGCGGTTGCAGCGGCTGCGCCGCTGCAACCGCCCTCCCCTTCCTCCCAGGAAATGCCGTCATTCCGAAGGAGCGGAGCGACTGAGGAAACTCATAAGATTCCTCACTGCGTTCATGAAATGCCGCCATTCCAAGAAAACGTAGCGACCGGGGATATTCATGAGATTCCTCACTGCGTTCGGAGTGACGATGCGCCTTGGGATAAAGGGGCGGTTGCAGCGGCTGCGCCGCTGCAACCGCCCTCCCCTTCCTCCCAGGAAATGCCGTCATTCCGAAGGAGCGGAGCGACTGAGGAAACTCATGAGATTCCTCACTGCGTTCATGAAACACCGCCATTCCAAAAAAACGTAGCGGCTGGGGATATTCATGAGATTCCTCACTGCGTTCGGAATGACGATGCGCCTTGGGATAGAGGGGCGGTTGCAGCGGCTGCGCCGCTGCAACCGCCCTCCCCTTCCTCCCAGGAAATGCCGTCATTCCGAAGGAGCGGAGCGACTGAGGAAACTCATATTAAAATAAACAATAAAAACACAACGAATATATGAATTACAAAATGAAATTACACAACAGGTCGAAACCAACAATTTTACTCCTTATTCTATGGCTTACGGCGGTGAATGTTTCTGCACAAACCTTTTCGGGCGGAGCAGGAACATATTCCAGTCCCTACCTTATTTCTTCCAAAGCAGATATGGTTGCCTTAGCCAATGCGGTGAACAGCGGAACGAATTCTTATCCAGGCAACTTCTTTCGCCTCACGCAAAATCTTACAGGATCGAATGCGCTGACAACATCGGTTGGTGATTATTCTCAAAATCAAGCATTTGCAGGTATTTTTGACGGAAACGGTCATGAAATCGAATTGAATAACGTTCAAGGAGGGGTGTTCTGTTACATTAGCTATGCAACTATATATAATTTAGGTGTAACCGGAACAGTCTCCGCTTCAACCCCGTCTTCAACCTTTTACAAATTTTTATATAGTGGAGGGGGGATATGTGCAGTTTCTGAATCTTCAACGATTGCTTATTGTTACAACACATCAACTGTATCTGCTGTTTATACGAATTTCGAATCCAATACCGATACTTATGCCGGAGGTATATGCGGATATGCTAACGGAACAACAATAACCGATTGCTTTAACATGGGTGATATTTCCAGTTCTTCTAATTTTTTCTGTACCTCTGGAGGTATTTGTGGAAGTAAAGAATCTGATAATAATATATTGAACTGTTATAATATCGGTAATGTATCGGCTGTGTGTCAAACTACAAACTCTTATCCAAATGCAGGTGGAATATCCGGATCCCCAAAAAGTTTTTTAACCATTCAACAATCCTTAATTAAAAACTGCATTTCAGCCAATGCACGCACAGATGCAAAAAGTTATGATGGAGAAACCTTTAGAGCAAGTGGTGCAGCAAGAATTTCGTACTCCAATAATAAGACATCTAAGCTTAGTAATAATTATGCTTTATTCACTATGTTCGTTAATGGTTCTACCTTAAATAGTTCAGATGCAACAAGTATAGATGGAGCTGATATTTCGCTTGAAAACTTCAAATCACAATCATGGATTCAAAATAATTTAGGATGGGATTTCAATACCGTATGGCAAATGTCAGCGAGTAGTTCTGTTAATCAAGGATTTCCTGTATTTAAAAATACGGCCAAACCTCCCATGCAATATACTATTATCGCTCAAGCGACAAGTAATGGCAATATTTCTTCAAGGGGCGAGTCTTCTGTCACTTTGGGAGAAAATAAAACTTACACCATTACTCCCAATGCCGGATTTCAGATAGCTCAAGTTTGGATTGATGGTTCATACAATAATAATGCCGTTTCGTCTGGTACTTATACTTTTACCGAAGTCTCAAGGAATCATGTCATTGAAGCATTTTTCGGGCCTGTTTCGCCACCTATATTCAGCGGAGGAAGAGGATATCAGGACAATCCATACCTTATCTCATCGAAAGCGGATATGGTTGCCTTAGCCGATGCGGTAGAAGGCGGAACCTCCTACAATGGTATGTATTTTCGCCTGACTCAAAGTCTAACAGGTGCTAACGCTGTTAGTACTTCTGTTGGTAATTATTATAATTCATTTGCCGGCATTTTCGATGGACAAGGGTATGAAATAGAATTGAACAATGCTCCAATGGGTGTATTCGGCAACATTTCAAATGCAACTATACAAAATTTGGGTGTATGCGGAACAGTCTTTGCTTCAGCCTCATTATTTGGTAGGAATTTGTATGCCGGAGGTATATGCGGAAATTCCTCTAATTCAACGATTGCTTGCTGCTATAATGCAGCAACTATATCGGCTGTTTCTACCGCTAATACTGAAACAGAAGCTGGAGGTATATGCGGAACTGCATCTTGGACAACCATAACCAATTGCTTTAACATAGGTGCTATTTCCGGCTCTTCTTCTAATGATTTATATAATTATGGCGGCATTTGTGGAGAGTTGTATTCGGGCAGTAATATTTTGAACTGTTATAATTCAGGCAATATATCAGCTATCACTCAAATACCTTCATCAGTCGCAGGTGGAATATGCGGACGCGCAGGTGGCAATGAAACCGATTCGCCCTTGATAAAAAACTGCTTTTCAACCAATTCGAGTATAGATGCAAAATACAGCGGAGACCAAGATAGTTATTTAATAGGAAGAATTATAGGTTGGATTACTGCGGGTAATGTTGAACAGAGTAACAATTACGCCTCGTCCAAAATGACCATAAACGGTTCCACTGTAAATAGTTCAGATGCAACAGACAATAATGGGGCAGATGCTTCGCTTTCAAACTTCCAGTCGCAATCGTGGATTCAATCAACTTTGGGTTGGGATTTTAATACAATTTGGCAAATGTCGTCAAGCAGTTCTGTTAATCAAGGATTACCCATTTTCAAAGCACTAACAAATCCCGTCTACTATACCATCACTGCATCTTCGGGATCCGACGGCAACATTTCTCCTCCAGGTTCCATATTGGTTAGTCAAGGAGACAATCAAACATTTACTTTTACGCCCAATCCAGGCTATCAAATAGACCAAGTATTCGTCGACGGAACAAATAACACGACGGCCGTTTCGGCAGGCAGTTATACGTTCACCAATGTGACGGCAAACCACACGATTTCGGTTTCGTTCAAACAAGAAGCCGTTCCAACTTATATGATTACCGCATCGGCAGGCAGTGGCGGTATTATTTCTCCGAGCGGTATTAGATCCGTCAACCAAGGCGATAACCAAACATTTACTTTTACACCTAATACAGGATTCGATATAGACCAGGTATTAGTCGATGGGACAAACAATCCGGCAGCCGTTTCGGAAGGCAGTTATACGTTCACTAATGTGACGACAGACCATACGATTTCGGTTTCGTTCAAACAAAAGCAATATACGATCACGGCTTCAGCAGATAGTAACGGCATCATCGCACCCAATGGTAATGTAACTGTAAATTACGGTGACAGTCAACCATTTACTTTCACTCCCAAGACAGGATATGATATCAATCAAGTATTAGTCGACGGAACAAATAATACCACAGCAGTTTCAACAGGCAGTTATACGTTTACCAACGTGACGGCCGACCATACCATTTCGGTTTCGTTCAAACAGCAAGCTGTTCCGACTTATACGATTACTGCATCGGCAGGCAACAACGGTACTATTTCTCCGAGCGGCACTATATCTGTCAGTAAAGGTAGCGACCAACCATTTACCATCACCCCCGATCCCGGCTACGGAATCGATCTGGTATTAGTCGATGGAACAAATAATACCACAGCTGTTTCTGCCGGCAGTTATACTTTCACAAACGTAACAGCCGACCATACCATTTCGGTTTCGTTCAAGCAACAAGCTGTTCCTACTTATACGATTACCGCCTCAGCCGGCACTAACGGTACTATCTCCCCCACCGGCGCTGTTTCCGTCAGCCAAGGTCACGACCAGCCCTTTACCATCACCCCCAACCCCAATTATCTGATCGACGAGGTCTTGGTCGACGGTGTCAGCAATGCTTCGGCAAAGGCGAGCGGCAGTTATACATTCACCAATGTGACGGCCGACCATACCATTTCGGTCTCGTTCAAGCCCGAATGTTTGCCCGATATGGTGGTGCAGGTGTGGGACGATGTTTTGTCGGTCATCAATAATCCTTCCTACAATGGAGGTTATACTTTTGTCAGTTATCAATGGCTCAGAAACGGGGCGGATATTCCGGGGGAAACTTCCGGCAACCTGTATCTGGCCAACAGTTCCGACCGGACGATGTCGGATTATACTTGCCGCGTAACTACCTCAACCGGTCAGGTGCTGCAAAGCTGCCCGTTCCAGGCAACCAAGAGCTCCATCAGCGTTTATCCGAATCCGACCGAAGGGACGGTCATCGTCGAAAGTCCGGAGATGAATGAAGGCGACCGGATCAGCGTATATAATTCGGCAGGTACACTGGTGAAACACTTTTCGGCTAAGTCCCGTCAAACGCAAATCGACCTCGGCAACCAGCCGAAAGGTATTTATGTGATAAAGGTGAATGGAAAACAGGTGAAGATCATTCTTTTGTAATTGAGAATGGAGAATTGAGAATTGAGAATTAAAACAAGATGGATAAGATGAAAAAATATATTAGGGTGGCTTGGGGCTTGCTTATGTGTGGTCTCTGTATCCAAACGGCTCAATCGCAAAGCGAACTGACGGTTTCACTGGGTGCGGGAAGTTCCACATTAAACTATCAAACGGATTATGGAAAATCGAAATCGGGATCCGGCGGAGCATTGGGAGTGGGTTATTCGTATTTCTTCAGCCGGACGGTGGGTATTTCGCTCGGTCTGGAAGCGGAAATGTTTAACAGTTCAGTCGATATGGGAACGGTGGCGTTCGACCAGGCAATACCGGCGCCTGCGGGCTTATTGGGACATTTTTCGTTGCAGGCCAATTATGCCGGATTGAAAGAAAAACAAACCGCCGTCGTGCTGCAAATTCCCGTCATGCTGCAATTTCAGTTTCCTGTGGGCGACCAGACCGCGCTCTTTGTGGGTGCAGGCGTTAAGGCCGGTTTTCCTGTATCGTCGAAATGGAATCAAAGCGCAGACCGGCTCACGACCACCGGCTATTCCGACTATACGGGCCAGCACTATACCGATATGCCGAATCATGGCTTTTCCACGTATTCCACGATCAGCGCTTCCGGCAAATTGGAATTGAAAAGCCCCGTTATGCTTGCCTTGGAAGGCGGCTTGAAATTCGGTATCGGCGAAGGTAAAGCATTATATGCCGGTATTTTTCTCGATTATGGATTAAGCGATATGTACAAAGCGGCGGCCGCCAATACGCCCCTGTTGGTGTATAACAATGCGCCATCGGTCACTTATTCCTACAATAGCGTTTTGGCAACCAACCATTATTCGGCATCCGGAGGAATAAAACCCTTTGCCGTCGGACTAAAAATCAAAATGGGATTTGGAAGCGGGAACATGGCTAAGCCGAATAAAGCGGAGAAAGTGGAAAAACCGGTGAATCCGGTGAAGAAAACGGAGAAACCGGTAAATCCGGTGAAGAAAACGGAAGTTTCCAAGAAGCAAAAAACAGAACAAAAAATAGTCCCTGTGGGAGACTGATTAATTCATAATTCATAATTGTTTAAAGTATGAAACCTATTGCTCTTTTAGTAGTCCTGTCATTTTTTACCTGCCTGTCGTTTGCTCAATCCCGTAATCTCCGGTTGGTGAAACCGCCGACGAACAATCCTACCAGCCAGGAACGCAAAGCCGTGGTGATCGGCATGAGCGATTACGGCGAAGGCAAAAGCCTGAACAACACCGTCAACGATGCCGACGACATGGCGGCCGTACTTACCCAGCTCGGGTTTGAAGTGACCCTGATGAAAAACAACGATCTTCAAAATCTGGAGACCAACCTGACCAACTGGTACGCTACGATTGAAGGGAACGATATGGCGGTCTTCTATTTTGCAGGTCATGGCATGGAGGTGTTCGGTGAAAATTATTTAATCCCCATCGATGCCGAACTGAATTCGCAGACCGATGTGAAATACAAAACGTTAAATGTCAACCAGGTGTTAGACAATATGGATGAAAAGCGAGTGGGTATGAAGCTGATCATCTTAGATGCCTGCCGCGATAATCCGTTCAAGCGAAGCTGGAGCAGGGGAAGCGCCGAAAAAGGCTTGGCTCAAATGTCGGCTCCCAAAGGTACCTACATCGCCTTTGCCGCCTCGCCGGGCTTTACGGCTCAGGATGGTGCAACCTATAATCTGAAAAACGGGGTATTTACCTATTTTCTCAAGCAGGAGATTCTGAAAACAGGAATGTCTATCGACGAAATATTCAATAATGTGACCGGCGATGTTTCCAGTCTTACCAACGAACAGCAAACGCCATTCAAAAACAGCAGCCTGACGAGAACATTTTACTTTATTCCGCCGACCGAAAGTCCTTTGGTATTGCTGGAACGTGCCAATACCTTTTACGCAAACAAACAGTATCCCGAAGCCATTTCACTGTATAAGCAGGTGGCCAATACCGGTAATGCCGAAGCGCAAAACAAATTAGGCAAATGCTATTATAACGGGTACGGCACGGCACAGGATTACAAACAGGCGGTGTACTGGTTCAGGAATGCAGCCGAACAGGGGGAGGATAATGCGCAAACCAACCTGGCCATTTGCTATCAAAATGGAAACAGCGTGGCCAAAGATTATGCACAGGCGGTGGAATGGTATAAAAAAGCGGCGAACCAGGGCGAGGCAAATGCGCAAACCAACCTGGGCGTGTGCTACTACAACCAATGGGGCGTAAAACAAGATTATTCGCAAGCCGTGTTCTGGTACACAAAGGCGGCCGAACAAGGCAATGCTACGGCGCAATATAATCTGGGTACCTGCTACGAAGATGGCAACGGCGTGAAAAAAGATACCGTCCAGGCTGCTTACTGGTACCGGAAAGCGGCCGACCAGGGCGATGCCGATGCCGGAAAAGCGCTGGAACGGATTCAATAAATGATTTTTATTTTATTCCGCCGGGGGTACAAGTACAGCGGAAGCAACAATGTGGGCGATGTGGCTTGGTATTCGGGTAACAGTGGAAACGCTACGCATCCGGTAGGCTCAAAGCAAGCCAACGAGTTGGGTATTTACGATATGAGTGGTAATGTTTGGGAATGGTGCAGCGACTGGTATGGTAGCTATTCATCCGGCGCTCAAACCAATCCGACCTATGATGCAGATTTATGTACTTGTGAATATAATGGTACGGTAGCTATTCATCCGGCGCTCAAACCAATCCGACAGGACCTTCAACCGGCTCTGACCGCATGTTTCGCGGCGGCAGCTGGTGCTACGTTGCGGGGTTCTGTCGCGTTTCGTATCGCAGCAAATTCACGCCCGACTATCGCGACAGCTTTGTCGGCTTCCGCTTAGCCTGCAGTTCAAATTAGGGTCTGTCGAGGAAAGATGAGTTTTGCCAAAAGGCGGGCGTAGCGGAGCTGTCTTGAACCGCAATTTTAGTAAGATTAGCAAGATGACCGGGATTATATGAATCTTGAGAATCTTGTACATCTTGTAAAAATCGCGGTTCAAGATATTTTTGGGTGGCATAACGGGGGCGTGCCGAGCAGGGGAATGTGAAAATGATTTGGGTAGGGCATTCATATCAATAGAAAACAGGAATACAAACAAACAAGAATACGCCGTAGGCGTTTCATACCAATAAATTCAGAACTCCAAACCTGGCACAATTTATATTGTCGCCCATTTTCTCTGTGTTTCTCTGTGCCTTCTCTGTGTAGTTCTGTGTAATTCGGGGATAGGAGAATACAGCATTCTTATTTTAGTGTTTTTTCAGCACGCGGTGCGGCAAATCGCCGTGCGAAATCACCTCAAACGGACAAGCCCAGTGTTCTTCCAGCCAGTCGGCATCTACATCGGTTCCCGAATGATAGTGCAGGGTCTCGTTCACACAGGCTATATTTTTCACCGTAGAAATGACCGTGCCGATATCGTGCGAAACAAGCACAATCGCTGTCTTCCGGTTGATTTCCTTCAACAATTCGTAGAAATGCAGCTCAAACCGCTTGTCGACATACGAGTTGGGTTCATCTAAAATAAGCAGTTCCGGATCGTTGATCACCGCCCGCGCCAGCAAGGTACGCTGCAACTGGCCTCCCGACAGCTCGCCGATGGCTTTGCCGGCCACGTTTTCAATATCCATCTGCCGGATCATTTCGCGGGTTTTGTCTCTCCGGCCGGAACGGCTAAGGCTTTTGTCGGAAATCAGTCCCGATTCGACCACTTCGGAAACCAGCACCGGAAATTTCCGGTCGATACCATGGGTCTGAGGCATATAGCCGATGTGATTTTTTTGCCGGTCGTTGGCAAAGTGCAACTCGCCCGAAAACGGCTTGAGCAGCCCCAGTATCGTTTTGATCAGGGTCGTTTTTCCTCCGCCGTTCGGACCGATGATTCCCAGAAAATCCTGCTCAAACACTTGCAGGTCGATGGCTTTCAGTACAACAATTCCGTTGTAGCCGGCATACATGTCTTTTATTTCTACCAGCGTTTTACTCATCCGACAGCGCCCGGGCTATGTGTATCATTTCTTTTCCCCAATCGTAGGACAAAGGGTTGATGACGACGATCCGGCATCCGGTTTCCTTTGCCACCAATTCCGCATTCTTTTGGTCGAATTCCTGCTGCACAAACACCGTTTGTATTCCTTTTTCCTTTGCGGCTTTCATCAGCGTTTTCAATTGCTCCGGCGAAGGTTCTTTGCCGTCGGCTTCAATGCTGTACTGCGTCAAGCCGTAGTCGAGGGCAAAATACGTGAGCGCCGGATGGTAGATAATGAATGCTTTTTGAGAAGAGTTGTGCAATAGTTGGGTGACTGCGGTATCGACAGAATCCACCTGCGCAAGCATACGCTGCAAATTGGCGGCGTACCGGCTTTCGTGCGACGGATCGATCGCAACGAACGCTTCCTTCATATTTTGAACGATGGAACGAACGGCTTTGGGTGAACTCCAGATGTGCGGGTCGATGCCTCCTTCGTGGAAATCTTCGGAAGCGACTAAGGAAATCCCCTTGCTATTATCAAAGAACGGGATTTGCGGATAGTTGTGTTTGAGTTTATCGATCCAGACTTCCTCAAACCCGATGTATCCGATACAGAAATAGGCTTTCGAACGGGCTAAGTTGGCCATTTGGGCGGGTGTCGGATCGTAGGTTTCCGGGCTGGTGCCCGCCGGTACCATGCTTTCGATACGGAAAAGCGAATCCGCCAGCTGTTCGGCCAAATACCGTTGCGGCTCTATGGTGACGGTGATGATATTTTCTTGCTGCACTTTATTGGAGCAAGCAAACAGCAACCCGGCCATTCCTCCTATTATGAAAATCTTTCGCATCATAAAACTATCTTTTGTGTCATGTGATCTCCTTTTATAATATATACTCCCGGTTCCAGCGAATGGACATCCACCGTTTTCCCGCCTCCTATCGGGCCTGTTTTCCGAAGCCGCCCGATGGCGTCGTAGATTCGAAGGGTTTGTTCGTTGGGAGATTCACAAACTAAATACCTGTCTTTGACAAAAACGGGATAAACGGATACGTTCGGCGTCTCAATTCCGGTTTCAGAGGTTTTCCTGAATGTAAAGCTCCGGACATTGATCCAGTTCAAGACGCCGGGGATTTCGGCGTTCCGCGTTATTTTGATTGAATAGACTTTAGAGACAGGCAGGGTAATTCCCTTGATTAATACGGCCGGTACATAATGATTGATATCGTTGCCGATTGCAGGATTTCCCGTATTCTTATACGCAGCCGTAAAGTCTTGATCGTCGATGGTAAAATACAGTTCGCCATCCCGGCTCCAGCAAGCATATTCCGATTCCAGGTCGTATGTTCCCGCCTCCAAATAGACATTGAACTCTACTTGAGAACGCAGGGTGTACCAGTTGGTCAGTGCGTAAGGAATGAAATTTTTATTGATGGCAGTGGTGATTGCCTGATAAGGCGTTAAGCGAACCTGACTGTTCCGTAGCCGGAAGTTGTTTACTTGTAGCGGCAAGGACTTAAAGCGCAAGTCGATCGCAGCATAGTAGGGATTCGGGCAGGAATCGGGCAACGAAAGAATCAGGTTATTGTTTTCTATACGGACATCGACCGGCTTTTTGGAATCGAACAGGACGGCGCTGACCGGTAAGCCGGCAATGCCATTGACGGCAATTTCTTTTTCCTTCCAAAAAGCGGAAGAGACGTGCAAATACCAGTGAATGCTTCCGTCGGCGTCCGTTTTTTGCGTGACGTATCCGTATTCAAACGGCTGAACCAAGCTGTTTCGCTCAGCGCCATAGATGGCCGCTCCGTAGGTTTTCATCCATTCGCCCACTTCATGCAAGGTGTTTAGGGCAGGTTCGGGAATCGTACCGTGCCGGTCGGGGCCTACATTCAAAAGATAATTCCCGCCTTTGCTCGTTATTTCCAATAGCCGGCTAATCTCGTAATAAGCCGTTTTCCACCGGTCTGCGTTCCAAACCGTTTCTACATCCGGCTCGTATTCAAATCCCCAGGAATTATTCAGTGAAGCGCAGGCTTCCCACGCCCGGTTGTCGTCGTAGCCGTTGTAAGGAATGGTGGGCGTATCGGTCTCCGGAGTGCTGAAATCGCCATCGAAGCCGGGGTACAGGCGGTTATTGAAAATAATCTTATTCCCGACAGGGGAATTCAACAGCGCATCTTCGATTCGCCGGCTGATTTCCGTATTGGAATTTGGGACATTCCCGCTGTCAAACCAGAAGATATCGATGTCGTAGTTGGAAGTCAGTTCCTGTATTTGAGGGATGACTATCGTGTTCACATACGTTTCGACCTGGTCGACCGGATACAATCCGCCGTTGAGTTCGGGAATAGCGCCCATCCCTCCTTTCTGCATCCAATCTACGTTCTGCGAATAGTAAAACCCGATTTTCAAACCGGCTGCTTTGGCTTCCGTCACCAGTTCTTTCAACAAATCGCGGTGGGCGGCGGAGGCATCGACAGCATTCCAATCGGTGTACTGCGTGCCGAACAAACAAAATCCGTCGTGATGTTTGGCCGTGACAATGATGTATTTCATTCCCGCATCTTTCGCTGTCGCCACCCATTTTTTCGGATCGTAGTCGTTGGCATCAAAGTCGCCGGCCGCTTTCCGGTACGTAGCGCGGGGTATTTTGGCGGCGCTCATAATCCATTCGGAAGGTTTCCCCGTGCAGCGTTTGTCGTAGTTTACCGAATCGCCATCGGTAGTTATACCCTGATACATATTCCCATAGACGGCATAGACTCCCCAATGGATAAACATTCCGAAATGAGCGTCGCGCCACCACTTCATCGCCGTTTCCCTGTTTTCCGGCTCTAAATCGCCTTGCTTGTAAAGCCCGATTTCGGAAAGCGCCGGAATGAGCCGCGACGAATCGACGGTAAAACGGATGTGCCGGGCGCTCACCGGATCGAACCGGAGAATACGTTTATAGCCCACCGTCGTACCTCGTGTGATTTCTTTCCAATCGTTTCCGTCATCATATTCTAATTTGAAACCTTCAATTCGCTGGCCTGTCCGGAGATCTTCGCCCAGTTGCAATAAATCGAAAGTAGCCGTGTCCGGCAAGGTATATTCGAGAACCAGCGCATGGGTTGTCAAGCCTTGTCCGGCAGGGGTATTTTCGAAGTGGGAAACGGAAGCGCCGTCTAAAAAATTTACAGCGAAGGTAGTGGAAAGTATCTGTTTGAACCCGGCCAGCGATGCGATGTCTTTATCGTTGATTAATCCCCGTGTATCCGGAGGAACATTCAACAGCAGAACGTCGTTCCGGCCTGCGGAACTGCAATAAATATCAAACAGTTCGGCCGGAGTTTTCACAACACTGTCTTCTTCGGGATGATAAAACCAGCCCGGGCGAATGGAAACGTCCGCTTCGACCGGGTACCACACGATGGACTGCTCGTGCATAAGATTATCCAACGTTCCCGGCGAACTGCTTTCAAGCATAAAAGCGCCTTCTTCAGGCGGCAGCGAGTCCAACACCGCGCGGTTTTGAATGGTGGCCGCGCGCAGGCTCCACTCGGTTTCTTTCCCGTAACCGGTCTCTGTACCCACCCACCGGACATCGGGGCCGGCGATAGCAATCACGGCGCCGGGTTGCAGTTTTCGTATCACCGAAAACCAGCGCGCCTCGTCGTACACCTGCGTTTTCCCGCTGGGGCCTTCCCCGTTAGCGCCATCGAGCCACACCTCGCTGATCGTACCGTAGTTGGTCAACAACTCGGTCAACTGGTTCACAAAATAATCGTTGTAGGCGTCCGTTCCGAAATAGGGCGAATGGCGATCCCAGGGCGACAGGTAAATGCCCATTTTCATGCCGTATTTCCGGCAGGCGTCGGCGAATTCCCTCACCACATCGCCCTGTCCGTTTTTCCAGGGACTGTTTTTAACGGAATAGTCCGTGAATTGGCTGGGCCAAAGACAAAAGCCATCGTGATGTTTGACTGTCAGAATCATCATTTTGAATCCGGCGTTTTGACAGGTCGTCACCCACTGTTCGGCATCGAGTTGCGAAGGATTAAACTGTTGCGGGTCTGCTGTCCCGTCGCCCCATTCCACATTGGTAAACGTATTCATTCCAAAATGGACGAAGGCAATGAGTTCCAACTGTTGCCAGTCGTATTGCCGTGACGAAGGCTTGAGGTTGGCAGCCAGCTCCATGATTTCTTGCCGGGACGCACCGGGAAGAATGTGAACATAATTCACATACGAAAGCTCCTGGGCCGCTGCGGTCTGAAAAAGCGAAAGCAAGGCGCCAAAGAAGAATAAGAATTTAATTTTCAAAAGCATAGTATATCAAATTTGCTAAGCCTGATTGCAAATGTACAGAAAATATTTCACAAATGAAAATTTCATACCGCCCCGTCCTCACTCCCGGCCCCTATCCACAAGGATAGGGGAGCTGTGTCGTTGCGGGCTTGACCCATAATCCACTGATAATGAGTAATATCTTTTCAGTAGATTCCACGTCAAGCGCGGGATGACAAGCTTTTGAGACAGCCGCATTCTCGTCGATACAAAACGAGCTGCATGGCTATCCTGCATGTACATGGTAAATAGTAAATAGTAAATGGGAATTTTTTTCATACCCAATTTTTTTGTTTTATCTTTGCCGGGCAAACATAAAATAAAAAGAAATGAGTAAAATTGCAAAAAATTTAACGGAATTGATTGGCAATACTCCGTTACTGGAATTAGGAGCCTACGCTCAATTCCACGCTGTCCAAGCGCACATCGTCGGTAAACTTGAATATTTTAATCCAATGGGAAGCGTCAAAGACCGCATCGCATTGGCAATGATTGAAGATGCAGAGAAAAAAGGCATTCTTAAATCCAATTCGGTAATCATCGAGCCTACCAGTGGAAATACAGGAATCGGTTTGGCTTTTGTTGCTGCGATTAAAAAGTACCGGCTGATACTGACCATGCCTGAAACGATGAGCCTCGAACGGCGTAATCTGTTGAAAGCGCTTGGTGTTGAATTAGTATTGACTCCGGGCGCCGAAGGAATGAAGGGCGCGATAGCCAAAGCTACCGAATTGCAAGCCCGAAACCCTGATTCGGTTATCCTGCAACAGTTCGAAAATCCGGCAAATCCTGCCGTGCATATCCGCACGACCGCAGAGGAAATATGGCGCGATACGGAAGGGAAAATAGACATTTTCGTTGCAGGTGTAGGCACAGGCGGTACGGTTAGCGGGGTAGGAAAACGGCTCAAAGAACTAAATTCCAAGGTACAGATTGTCGCCGTAGAACCGTCGGCTTCTCCCGTCCTTTCCGGAGGAAATCCGGCACCCCACAAGATACAAGGTCTTGGAGCCGGCTTTGTTCCAAAAATATACAATGCTTCGGCGGTGGATACAATTATCACAGTATCCAATGACGATGCGATACGTACCGGACGCGAACTGGCAAAAACCGAAGGCCTTTTAGTCGGCATTTCTTCGGGAGCTGCCGTATTCGCTGCGCTCCAATTAGCCAAACTGTCTGAAAATAAAGGAAAAAATATCGTTGTGATATTACCGGATACGGGGGAACGTTATCTCTCTACGGTTTTATATGCTTTTGACGAATATCCTTTATAAGGTGAGTTAAAACTGAAAATAAATGAACGGTTGCACGTCGCTTGATTTTATTTGAACGATGAAATAGATCAGTAAAATCATAGCGACGGCTTTAAAGAATAGAGGAATAGTCAAAAATTTTGCTTTGCAATAATTTTCAATTCTCAGAGGCAGGAAATGCAACAGGTATCCGGTAAAGATCAACAGGAATACCAGCTTATAGCCCATCAGCACTTGCCACAAGATATGAAATTGCATGTTGCTGAAAATCTGTGTCAGAATAACTTTGCAATTTATCAACGATGGATTACGGAAGAATATCCAGGCAAACATGACAAAATGGAAAGTAAAAAACACGTTGATCCAATGCTGCAAAGTATGCGGGTTCGATACTTCATTTTTCTTCCGGTGAGTGATCGACATATACAGTTTATGTACGGCAAGCCCTATCCCATGCAGTCCGCCCCAGATAATAAAATTCCAGTTGGCACCATGCCACAACCCTCCCAGCAGCATGGTTATGATTAAATTAATGTAGGTACGGACTTTCCCTTTCCGGTTTCCGCCGAGCGAGATATACAGATAATCGCGCAACCACGACGACAACGATATGTGCCAGCGTCGCCAAAACTCGGTAATATTCACGGATTGGTAAGGAGAATCGAAATTGGCAAGATACCGGAATCCGAGCAGCAAGGCTATCCCTATCGCCATATCGCTGTATCCCGAAAAATCACAATAGATTTGAAGTCCATAACCGTAAATGCCTAAAAGATTTTCGATACCCGAATAAAGCGATGGGTTGTCGAATATCCGGTCAACAAAGTTGACTCCGATATAATCGGAAATAATGGCTTTTTTAAATAACCCACAAATAATAAGGAAGATGCCGGCGCTTATCATTTCGTTGGTAACTTTCATCGGTTGACGAATTTGCGGAATAAAATCGCGTGCACGGACAATAGGCCCTGCGACTAATTGCGGGAAAAAAGAAACAAAAAAGGCATAATCGAGAAAAGTATCCAAAGGCTCTATATTGCGTCGATAGACATCGATGGTATAACTCAACGACTGAAAAGTAAAAAAGGAAACGCCTACCGGCAGGAAAATATCTGCCGGCTGAAAATTACCGCCAATCATGGACGAAAGGGTGGCTCCGAAAAAATTGAAATATTTGAAATAGCCCAGAATTCCGAGACCTATACAAATACTTATTGTAAGCAAGGTTTTACGAATGAGGGTTGTTTTTGCACGAGCAATCTGCTTTGCCAGAAAAAAATCGCATACGGTGACGATGGCCAATAACAGAAAATACATGCCGCTGCTTTTGTAATAAAAGAAGTAGGAGAACAGGATAACAAAAAGAAGCCGTGGTGTAAAACGGTCTTTTAATGCGGTGTAAACAAGGAGGAAGGCAAAAAACAAAAACAGGAAAAGCCCACTGTTGAAAAGCATGGGTTCGCTTGGGTTGTATAAAAACAACGATTTAAGTTTTTCAAAATCCAAACCGAAATAAAATAAGATGTTATTCATTGCTGTCTTTGCCTAATGAGTTGAATTTTATTCCCTTTTTATTAAAACCGCTATTTTCATCGACAAATCGAAGAAAACCATGCGCGGGTTTACGTTGGATTCGATGTGTCTTTCCGCAAGTGCCAATTCGTCCATTAATTCCACTACGTTATTTTCAGTGACGTAAGGAGAAAAATTGACGGAGAAACCGGCTTCTTCCTGATTCAAATAATTGATTTCAGGCAAATTCAAACGGTAGAGGAAATTCTCGCGCACTAAGTTTTGCGAATAAGTCAAAAAATATTTCTGGCGTTCCCGTCCTAATCCTGCAAAATTTTCGGCTTCCACTTTCATGTTTTTTACATTCCGGCTCCAGCCGTTCCGCATAATCGTTTTGAACATTTCAAGATATTGCTTGGTTTCCGCGCTGGTTTCGATGATTTCGAGCGCTTTCAGATAATTGCCGTTAGCGAGATGCACAAGATTGGAACGCATGGAATCATTCGTAACTTTTGAAGACAACGCTTCATCCATATCTCCCGGAAGAATAGGTGGAACCGGCAACCGTTGCGTTCGCGATTGAATGGTTCCGATTACCCCGTCGGGGTTTTCCGATACTAAAAGAAATACCGTGTATAAAGGCGGCTCTTCAATCATTTTCAATAATTTATTGGCGCACGCCTCGTGCATTTTTTCCGGCAGCCACACAATCATGATTTTGTACGCCGATTCGTAAGCTTTCAAATTCAGCTTACGGATAATCTCATCGCTTTCACGTTCATAAATTATTCCTTGCGAGTTCTCGGCGCCGATATAATTAAGCCAGGAAGTCAGATTGAAGTACGGATTTTGCCCTACAAATGTACGCCATTTAGTTAAGAAATCATCGCAGACTTCTTTTTTATTCTTATCTTTATTAAATATTGGAAAGACAAAGTGTAAGTCCGGATGCGACAGTTTATTGTATTTAATGCACGACGGACAGACGCCGCATGCGTCTTCCTCACCCCGGTTACTGCAACTCAAATAGCGGGCATACGCCAAAGCCAAAGCGACTTTACCCACCCCTTCGGGTCCGCTCAATAAACGGGCATGAGGGATATAGCCGGTTTTCACCGACTGAATCAGCTGCTGCTTGATTTCCTTTTGACCAATTACATCTTTGAAAAACATATTTATTTATTATTGTGACACCTCACCCCCAACCCCTCTCCTTGTGGGGAGGGGCTGGGGGTGAGGTCATAAATCGCTTCCGCAATCCTGCGGACGCTGTCGGTAGCCATTAACGTATAAAAATGCAAACTCGGTACGCCGTACCGGATCAATTCTTTGCACTGTTCGATCGACCATTCGATGCCTACCTGTTTCACTTCGTCGTTGTTTTTACATTTTCGTATTTCGGAGGCAAGCACTTCCGGAATGTCGGTACGGAATATTTGGGGAAGAACCGTCAACTGGTCTTGAAACACAATCGGTTTGATGCCGGGAATGATTGGGACGGTAATTCCTTCGGCACGACACAATTCCACAAAATCGAAGTATTTCCGGTTATCGAAAAACATTTGCGTTACGGCGTATCCGGCGCCCATCTCAATCTTTTGTTTCAAAAAAGCCAAGTCGGATGGGAGGTTCGGCGCTTCTTCATGCTTTTCCGGATAGCAGGCTACTCCGTAGGAAAACGGTGTTTCCATCTTTTCAAACGGCGTTCCGTCGATAGAAATTCCCTGATTGAAAAGATTCACCTGTTCGATTAAACCGGTGGTATGTTCATGGCTTGCACCCGGAGGATAAGCATTTAATGCTAAATTTTTCGTATCGCCGCGAAGCAATAATAATTCATGAACACCCAAAAAATTCAGGTCGATCAAGGCATATTCCGTTTCGTCTTTGGAAAATCCCTTACAAATAATATGCGGAACAGCCGTAATCCCATATTGATGCTGAATGGCGGCGGCAATAGCCACTGTGCCGGGGCGCTTGCGGATATTCATTTTCTTGAATCCTCCGTCTGACGTTTCCTGATAAAACGTTTCGCTATGATGCGTTGTAATATTGATATATTTCGGGTCAAACTCCTTCAGTTTATCAATAATGTTACAGACTTTTTGAAAACTGTTTCCTTTCAGCGGAGGCAGTATTTCAAAGGAAAAAGCGGTTTTATGACTGGTTTTTAATAATTCGAGAACTTTCATTCGTTTTTTATTACCTTATTTTGCTATCAAAGGATATTTTTCGGGATGCTTTAAACTGTCTATTCCCAAGTCAACATCAAGTGCTTCCCACCGGATACCGTCTGTTCCGTACATTGCTACATTGAAAATGTCTGATATTTTCGCATCCTTGAACCATGGTAGTCTGTCGTAAGACAAATAATAATCACTTCCAAGTACTGATAGAAATATCCCATCGGGCATAATAGAGCGCACACTAACCAATGTGTTCTCTGTATTTTCTTTTAAATTCGATTTCATTTTTTTTTGTTATTTGTAATATTTGTTTTAATTCATTTTCCGAAAATCCTCTGTTCTCTACGATTTCTATTTTTGGTTCCAACCATATTTTAGCTCCGTTATTATCTTTATAAATATGTACATGAGCACGAGTTTCTTCGTTAGACCAAATATAAAATCTGTATCCTTTTTCGTATATAAATGTCGGACTCATTTTAACAATATTGAGAACAATTCAACAATGCAAATATACGAAACTTTTTTTTACTAAAAAAACCATCAAAATTGTACAAAAAAAGTATGCCAAAGGCAAGAGGAAAATAGGGACGGATTTCTGTAGGGGCGTATCGCATACGCCCTCTTGGGAAATATTTGATTCATTGGGCGTATGCAATACGCCCCTACAATATCGCATTTGCGGACTTTTGCTGAATTCAACCATTCTTCATGCGCGTTTTTCCCCGTTCGCTCAAAATCATTTCGCCGTTTTGGATATGGCCGAACATGCATTTTTTGTCCGCCGCGCAAATTGTTACGAAATACAATCCGGGATATGAATAATCGTAATTGTACAGGCGGATTGTATGGCGATGGTGGATGTTTTTATCGTAAGGCATGACTATTATTGTATCATATTTTCATAAAAATTGTAGGTGGCAAATAATTATTTGCCACCTACGGTGGCGTATGCGATACGCCACCGCCGCCAGCAATACAAAAGGGGCGCATCGCTGCGCCCCTTTGCTTGTCCCCCGCAGCTTTAGCGTAGGGGGACTCTCTCCATCACTCTCCATCTCCCTAAAACAAAATCGCCTGGCATGTCTTATGTTCCACTTGGAACACGCTCACCGCCCTTAATGTTGATACCAGTCTGGAATCAAAGATAATCCTGTCACATATCCACCCTGCACCCTCATCGGGCCAGAATTTGCATTCCGAAACTCAAAAGGAAATGAATTCAGAATCTGCGAATTTGGGTCAGTTATATAATCGGGAACAATGTTAAGTTCATTGGACAGATACTCTACGCTTTTGGGCCAAGGTAACGGCTGTCCCTGACCACCGTAATTAAATAGGGCCCCCATAGTTTCAAGTATGTAAACAATGCATATTTCTTCTTTTAACGGAAGTATGGCATTGTTCCCTTTTAAATCAAAAACATCCTTGGACAGCCAATTTAAATAATCCAGATAAACATCTTTTTGTCCCGGGACCTTATACAGCCTATTATCATATACGAGATTATATCGCAACTGGGTCCAGCGAATATTAACCTTGCCGCCATTTACGGTACAATCAATAGGGCCCAATTTCATACGACTCCATTCTATCTGACAAAGCACGTCGTCTTCGGATATTGTATCTTTTCCGATTGTTACGGACTTGATGGCTAGGTTGGCATAGTTACTAAACAAAAATGGACTAAGTGTACCCTCTGGCAATACCAGATTCAACGGACCGTTCGAACCAAAATTTTCGTTCATCAACTTACCTGTGCTAATATTATTTATATCCTGCTCGTACCTTGTATTTCCATAATTATACGCAACCCTGACTGCGCTGGTCAAAAACCGGCCCAACACATCAACGGTTGCGTTTTTCACCGTTACATATTGCCCATCGGGAAGCAGGGCCCTTACAAACACCGGGGCCATGGTTTTGGAGTATCCTTTGAAATACTGCGCGTCAATCTCTTGGTTTGTTCTCACGCGCAGCTCTTGCTCCGCAATCGGGCCGGCGCCGTTTTTGTACTTGTAAAGGTTATCATCTTGTATCCCTGCCGTATCCGTCCGAAAGTAACCATTGATATCCGTCAACGCCGACGCGTTGTTTGCCCCGGTGATATAGAACTGCTTGCCGTCGGCCGTCGCGCCAACGGGCAGTTTTCTGAACATGTTTCCATCAATTACCTGCCTGCTTGTCGCCGGAACGAATGAGTATCCGCCCGCCGCCCAATTCACTTTATCGGCGTTAAGCGATTCTTGGTTTGTGCTTACGATATTCAGAACCGCGGTGGTCACACAGGGATATCCGACTGCGCGGTCACATTCACCGTCTTTACCCGACTGTCGTTCGCATATTGCACTATCACCGCCGCTTTGGCCGCAAGGTCGCCGGGGCCGGATATAGTCACGTATTCCACTTCGTTCACCGCGGAATCAGGTGTAATTGTAACCATTTCAGCCGGATATTTTCCTATTTCAATATCGTTCTTTTTTATAATAAGCTCTGATTTTCCGGCGTAAATTTGTGTTTTTTCCACTGTAACCTTGTCTGTGGCTGAAACATCTATTTTGAACGATTGTCCGCCTTCGATGCTAACATTATACCATCGATTTTCATCCTGAGTGGCGGCTATTGCAACACAAGAAATAAGTATTGCTATAAAAAATATTTTTTTCATTTTTTTATTTATTCAATGAATGTTTTATATCTACCCCCTGTATAATTTCAGCGTTTGCCCACCGGTTTTAAGAATGTAAAATCCTTTGGGCAGAAATGAGACGTCAACAATGGCAGGGTTGCCTTTTGCTACGGTGTTTATCAAAACTTGTCCTGTGATTGAGTAAATTGTGATGTTTCCAATCGTACGGTTGCTCTCAATAACCAAATTATCCGATTTTGGTAAAATGTATGCTGTCATGGTTTGAGCCTTAACAGCTTCAATAGACGCATAAGCAGGATTGTAAACGTCAGAAAAACTCGCCTTTTTAAACTCATCATACGCGACCTCCATTTTGTTTCCGGTTGCCGGCGTTATGGTTACTCCATCATATGTTAATTCCAACACACCTTTATCAAAATTCTCCAGGATTAATGCAGAACTATTCTCTCTTTCCAACACAGCCTTAAGGTTGTATTCAAAATACTGGGCATTTGCCCCGACGCCTGTAATAAGCATGATGATAATCAAAATGTTTTTCATAAATTATAATTATTTTTACAGTATATCGACCATTATTTTGCTATCAAAGGATATTTTTCGGGATGGATGAAACTTTCAATAGCTAAATCCACATCCAAAGCGTCCCAGCGGACACCAAAACGCCCTACCGGTTCAATATTAAATACGTCGGATATTTTTGCATTCTCAAACCACGGATTAGTAATATAAGGCAAAAAATACACGCTTCCGAATGCTTCAATCGTAATGCCATTTGAAACAATGGCAAGAACTTTAACGGAAGTGTTTGCTCCATTTGTTTTTGAATTCTGATTCATTTTTCGTTATGATTTTTAATATTTCGTTTAATTCAAAGTCTCTAAAACCATTGTTTTCAGCTATCTCTATTGTTGGTTCAAGCCAAAACTTGCATTGCTTGTCTCCTTTTACCACATGAATATGCTTTCTTTCTTCTTCTTTCGACCACGTAAAGAAGCGATAACCCTTTTCCTTTAAAAATATTGGACTCATATATTGTGAACAATTCAACAATGCAAATATACGAAACTTTTTTTTACTAAAAAAACCATCAAATAAGGTTAAAAAAAAGTTTGAGGTGCTATGAAAAATTAACATTACCTTTGTGAACACTCACAAAGGAAAAAATGGGAAGAAAAAAATTAGAACGGCAAAGCGCCGAAAGTTTATTATCTACTGTA
>Ga0123357_10000484_pt1 | contig 38621 bp, 66 predicted proteins | sample TergutEmb28metaG_FD_89873 | JGI IMG/M metagenome (GOLD analysis project Ga0123357, IMG submission 89873) | Embiratermes neotenicus P4 segment gut microbial communities from Petit-Saut dam, French Guiana - Emb289 P4 | ecosystem: Host-associated > Arthropoda: Insects > Digestive system > Gut ... | reverse complement strand
TTGCCCAAGTAATAATATTATTAAGTGCGATATTCATCTTAGTGCCGGTAATATCGCCAGTAGTATTTTCTACTATTTTAGTACTAGTATCAGTATTTATTGAATTTAATAATTGTGTTGTAGTCATAATTTTCAATTATTTTTATAAATTTTATTATAGATAGGGGACCTTAAAAAGATCCACCATCTATAATATCGCCTGCAAATACAATTGTAGAAACAGCAGGGCCATTTGTTACTGTGTTTGCAGCACTAAATTTAGCAATATATTCAGCAGTAGTAGTACCGTTACTAATTACATTATTAGTGATACTAGGAGTAACTGTTACAGTTTGAGCTGTACCACTAAGTGGTGTTACCGTAAAACCATTTGTACCATTTGCAAATGTATAGGTTGTATTATTGTCTGTAAATACTGCCCCAGCTGGTACATTTGAAGCAATTGTAAAACCAGAATCTTTAATTGTTCCAGTAGTATCATTATATGAGGCTACATGTCCTGCGACTAATGTACCCGTATATACTACATTATTTGCAATACTAGGAGTGACAGTAACCGTTTGAGCAGAACCATTGGATGGTGTTACTGTAAAATTATTGGTACCATTGGCAAAAGTATACGTAGTATTGGTATCTGTGGTTGGTCTAGCATTGATTTGTGCTTGAATTTTACCAAATGCAGCTAACATAGTATCTGTTGCAACTAATGCAGTATTAGTACCAACAGCATAATTGGTAAGTGCAAACGAAGTAATATCTGTTGCAACTACTGCACTAACACTAGCTATATGTGAAGTAGCGTCTGTACTAAATTTATGTAGACCTAATGCTTGAGAAGCTGCTCCACCAGCGGGATGCACATAAGTTGTAGGTGCAGCTGGCATTGTAAATGTAGTAGGTTTAATAGCAGTTACATGACCAGTACCATTACCAGTAGCAGTACCTATAGCAGTAAATGTTCCACCATATGCTAGAGTTATCCCTGCGTTAGCAGTAGTATCAATTGTTTGTGCGGCATGTGATACTACAACAGCACCCAACGTAGGACTAGCGGTAATAACACCGCTACCAGAAACACTAGTTACAGCATCAGTATTATCGATTTTAGCCCATGCTTCGCCAGTTGCAATTAACCAATCGCCTACATCAAACGTAATAGTTGCAAAAGTACCAGCAGTAGAAGCTAAATAAAAGATGCCTTGATTGTGTACCCAACCAGTTATTGCAGTATTGTTATTGGTTAGTGTAATGGTAGGACCAGTTACAGTTGTACCACTAATATAACTCAATCTAGTAATCGCGTTATCTGTTAATGTAGCCACACCAGTAGATGGTACGAACTTTCCACCATATTCCATTTGACCTAAGATAGTGTCTGGTAATTGTGACAGTGGCACTTTTATATTTTGGTCTTTAGCTAATGTAATAGTAGTACCAGAAATAGTAGCATCTGTTACAAATGCACCAGTACCAGTAGTTGTACCTTTAGTTAAACCAGGAAACGTATAAGTAGCCGGCATAGTCATTATCCATTCATTTAATGCAGTTACCCTACCTTTTGCGTCAGTTGTGGCGTTTAATACTTTAAACGTACCACCATATGTTAATGTTTTAGCAGCAGTTTCTCCTTTAGTACCAGCAGTACCTACAGAAGCTAATGTTGCATTTAATGTTACATTAGCACTACCATTTATAGATACACTACCAGAAGCATCTGTACCTAAAGTAATAGTTCTAGCAGTAGTCCACGTATCGGCTGTTAGTGCGTGATTAACTGTTGCAGCAGACGATGCAACAATAGGTACTGCTACTCCAGATGCATTTCCTACAAATGCTTCATAAGTATCAGTAGTAACTATTAATTCTCTAGGTGCTAACGTTGCAGTTGCTACTGCAGATTTTAAACCACCTTTTGGTTTAATTGTTAAGATTTGTGTTGACATATTATATATTATATAATTTGTATTATACCTCCATCGATTACTTCCGACGGAACTATATTACCTAAGTTATCTATTGTTAATATTTTTCCAGTATTAGCAATGCCTAAATTAGCATCTAATTTATCGTTAAAAATATTTGTTACTTCAGTATTTAATTCATTTATAGTTATTGAATGTGGTTTGATTGATGCTGTGATTACATTACTAGAATCTACACTTACAGTTATTGTTGATGTTTGATCACCTGTATAGATATCAATCAAGTCTGCAACAGGTACTCTAAACGTTGAACCGTCTGTCCTAGTAAAAATAAGCTCTTTTGTTATTGGATCATAATCTACATTTGCTATAAGATTATCTACATTAATTGTAGATATAGATCCATCTCTAAATCCAAAGGTTACGATACCTGTTGACGAATCATAATTTACAGACACTATAAAATTAAAGTCGATATGTGCAATATCATCTGAATTATGATGTTCTATTGCACCATCTATGTCACCTGTAGATTGTCCAGCAACGACAAGTCGTTTTACTGATTTTCTATCACTACCGTATAAGATAGCGTTTTCCATATCTAATCCAAGGATTGCCTCTCCTAAGTCTTCTACTTTTGGTATCTGACTAGCACTTATAAGTGTTATAGGATTATATTCATCCTTTAAAAATTTCATTGACATATTTATATTTCTTTTTAAATAAAATCCACTACTGGACAATCATTGGACTTCCATTTTTTTGATTTTACAATGGGAGTTAATGCGTTAGCAGCAGTCTTTGGATAAGGTAATCCAAACAATCTAGGTATTCCAGATGATTCATAACATCCTATAAAATTTATCTTATCGTTAGATGTTTGGAGTTCATACATCCTAGACACCCTCAAACAAAGATCTTTACGATCATTACCCATCATTGGATAACTATCAAAGTTTGCAGTTTCTTGTTCAAACTTTGTAGAATATCCGTCCCATGTTTTCTTAGAACGTATATACAGTAATTTTAGTTTGTCACTTTGATGATTTTCTAAATACTTAATTGTATCTACATATAGCTTTTTATAGTCAGATTTTTTATAAAAAGTATCTTCACATAAAATTCTAAAATAAATCGGTTCTATTTTACTTAATTCTATAAGTTGGGTTAATGCTTGTTCTAGAGTTATTTTAAACAACTGAATACCGTGTGCCGCATACCATTTATTCTTACACCAAGCAAATCGTAAATCAAAACTTCTACTTCCTTCATCAAACTGTTGTTGTAAGTTTTTAGTTTGGCATTTAGCCATAAAATTAAATGGTTTTAAAAACCAATACTTAAGTGAATAACCACTTAATGAATCATGTGTTGCTATCATACTGTTTGTTATTTTATATATCCCCTTACTCAAAAAATCATTATCCTACTGCGTATTTTAAAATTATGTGATATACTGAATTAACTGGAACATTATTTGCACTGCTTCCATAATGAATATAAACATAGAAAATACCTGGAGTATAATTAAGCACTTGAACAACTGCACCTGATGAAGTCGTATTAACATTATAATCTCCAAAACGTTTAAAATTGTTAATGCCCGTTCCTGATATATATCCAGACATTTGGTCTAACCATAAATACGAATAACTTGCTGTTTGTCCAGTATTTATTGTGGCTACTTGTAATGGTCCAGTTAATGCAGTAGTTATAGTTCCTGTAACATGCACTCTATAAATAGTCTTTCCGTTCCAAGTTTCATTTGTAGGTACAGCTATTAAAGAAGTAGTAAGAAGTTCTATAGGAACAGTGTTATGAACATGGTCAGCCCTTGCTACAGCGCTACTTGCTCCAGGAACTGCAGAATTGGGTTGATTATATATCTGTGAAGGAGTACCACCCAATGCAGTAATACCCATTGCAGTTTGAAATGCTCCAGCATGATTACCATCTAACAAGTCTGCATTAAGGTTAGTACATACTGTAGTAGAATTTGATATAACTAGTGGTGCAATACCATTTGCAATAGTACTGATATATTGACCAGTATTATTTACACCCATAGTGTAAAATCCACTCCATATAGCAGTACTTGAACCAAGCATCAGTATTCCTGAACCAGAAGGTTCTAATCCACTACCTGATGACAATATTATCTTACCAGTCATAGTACCCCCTGTTAATGGAAGAGCACCTGAAACTGAAGTTACAGTAGCAAATTCAGAACCAGTCCAATAAATAGGTTGCGTAGCAGAACCTACTGCAGAAGTAGTTAAAGCATTCTGTTTTGCATTCACAGCCGTCGTAACAAAAGCTGTAGTAGCAAGTTGAGTAGTGTTAGTACCAGCAGTTGCAGTAGGAGCAAGAGGAGTTCCAGTAAATGTAGGAGAGACAAGACTTGCTTTAGTAGTATCTGTAATTTGATTATAACTACCTGAAGCATTACCATGAAATAATTCGTGGGTATCTGTAGCAATTAATAGTTCACCATTTAGTAAACCTATGGTAGGCAATGATGTTTTTATACCTCTTTTTGTTTGTAATCTTAAAGGTTGTGTCATATTTAATTAAATGAAGAATTAAATGATTCGTTGAAACTATAATGAGTATGGTCGATAATATCCAAAATTACCCATGCATTATTTTTTCTAACATATAAATTACCATCAGTTGGAGCATCTGGTATAGTATTTATTGTATATGTAATATTAGAAGTACTGTTAGCATTAAATGAATTACCAACGATGTTACCATTATGCATTAACGTAAACGTACCATCACCAACTGTTGGTGGAAGTATGGGTGCGTCTATACTTATTATAGAATTATTACTCTGATTTACGGTAAATGTACCTTTAGTAATACCTCCTTGCGTAATGGTAATTATGCCGTTATTAGCAATTGGTGGTATACTTGGTAAATTAATTAAATCATTATAGTTTCCGGTAGAAGCTACTATAGCTAAATCGGTTATATCTATTGCTAAATGTTGGTGTGCAAAATCAGTTATGTTAGATTTAATATGGGTGTGCCCTATATTTGATTTATTTGATATATCTATATTAGTTATTATTGGTGCACTACCATCGTAAATTACAGTATTACTAACAGCATCTACAGTAGTGATGGTTAACGCATGTTCTACTTTTTCAGCATTATCTACAATACCATTTTCATTAATATCATATTCTGTTTTAAGCATCCAACCTGGTCCAGGTGTAGTGCTTGTTAACCACCTAGTTACTGCTTCTTGTGAAGGCACTTTATCGCGCATATCTCCAGGTACACTAACTATATCATTAATGGTTAAACCTATACTTAGTTTAGTTTTCTCAGCAGATGTAAAATTTGCTTCAGAAAAACCAGCAGTACTACCAGTAGCTAGACCATGTTGTGATTGACCCCTAGAGCCTACGTGAGTAGCTGGGGCTGCATTTACTTCCCAATAATCATATACTGGTTTAGTAGGATTCATTGCCCATGCTGGTACTGTATTCCATATCTTATTTGCTACATAAGATGTAGTAGCTAATCTCCCAGATTCATCAGATAATGGCGGAGTATTTGCTTGTGGTTCACCTTGAAATATTGGTGATAATATAGGAGCTCTACTTATATCTATTGGGTGCCTATGATCATCTCTTGCATACATTTTAGATATGCCTGCATTAGCAGTACCATCCATTAATGGTAATACATTACTAGCAAGTAACGATGCAATCATATCACTTATGCCATTCAAATGAGTATTGAACGTTTGACCAAAATACGCTAATGGAAATTGATCTTCGGTATGTAATCCAGCAGAAGGATTTAATTCGCTAATTTTTAGTCCTCTAATCATAATATTTATCTTTTAAACCTTGAAAATGCTGAATTAAACGAACATCGCCTAAATGATTTCATGTCATCACAAGTCTCTTTTTTCTTTTCTTTTAATGCTAAATTACATCCACCAATAGGGTTTGCCAAATCATGTAATGTACGTTTTACTACTTTATGAAAATATTCTTCATTTGGTTGTTCTAGTACAATTTCATCAACTAATAAATAATTAAATTTATCTACTATTAAATACTCTGGAGTATCTAATTGAAATGATTGATTATATGAATTCCTACTAAAACTACCTTTGCGATAATTTTCATTTATACCCCCTTCTGTAGTTAATACTATACTTATGATATTATCTAATACTGTAGCATTAGGGTAATCGGTATCACCATAAAAACATAAATATGGATTATAATTTTCATATGTATCTAATACATAATTCATTAATAATAATCTGTCTGTTATAGATCTGTCCGGTTCTATATTATACTTTAAGTCTTCGTTTAACGCTTGACCAGTATCATATATAAATTCATTATACGTTTTCATAATTATCTACACGAACATGCCCCACCAGCACAATTAGTACTACTGCCACAACCACATGTAGAACATCCAGATTTCTGAATTGCCCCGCAACACTTACCTAGACCATTATTAGTACATCTCAATAACCACAGTATGTCTTGATAAAAACCTAATGCATCTTCTACATTAACTAAATCAATGGCTTGTCTAAGCATCATTTCCCGAAGCATTAAATCTTGTAATCTAGTATAGTTCTTTAAATCACCACATGGATTACATATCAATTTCATTAAATTGAACCTCATACAATAGTATTCAGTTTCATCTATTACACAATTAGTAAACCATGTTTCAGTATTATCATTAAATATAGTGGATATAATAAATAAACCACCCCATTTGAAATGTTTAAACTGTTCCCTTGGACGTATTGTATATACTAATTCATCGGTATCGTGATCAAAATGATAATCTAATTGCGTATCGTATACTACGTATGTATGGGTTTTGTCATTAACATTATATATATTCTGTTTATTACTAAAAGGATCAATGAATAACTTTAATATTTTATTCTTTGCGTTTTCAGACTTTACCCTTAAAGTAATAGTCCCTCGCCTATTTGATATTGCGTAGTTTACTATCATATTAGTAAATATAAAGAAGGCGGGCTTTTGACCCGCCCCTTTGTGAGTATGAAGAAATTAATATTACAATCCTAAAAATTTCTTGATTGTGTTTAAGATTGCCGTATATCCGCTATTCATGTCAATATACAATTCATCAGCCAATAATGTATTTTTACGATACTGATTATCGGCACTTGCAAATGAATTTTCATATTCAATTACAATTGTAGCATATTCTTTAGTTGGATCAACTGCAAGTTCTGGTCTGATTACTGGGAACCAAGTAACATTTGTAGATCCACGATATGGTCTAGCAAGATTTTCTCTATCTCTAACTACTTTCCAGAAACCATTACCAGGATCATGAGTTTGTACTCGTGTAATGGTGGCACCAATAGGCAATTTAACTTGGCCAGCAAAGAAATTACGTGGATCAGTTGCATATGCAGATACTTCCATACTAACTTGAGTAAACAAATTGATTGAGTTTACACCTTCATTATTAGTCTTCGGCATAGCTGTCAATGTAATAGTTGTGCCAGCTACAGTAGCATTTACCCTACGACCAGCATGCATGTTGATGCGATCTGCAAGTCTATTCGCAATTGTTACATTAGTATCTGCAGAAGTAGCGATAACTTCATAACTATTAGTAAACATTGATTTCAATTCATAAATATCTCTATAGTATATGCGAACTACATAGCGAAACCCTGTTGTGATAACTACCCCTGTAAAATCAATATCAATAATATCTTCTACTGGAGCTTTAAAAGGAGTTGCTTGAATTTGATTTGTGACAATAAATGGATTAATTTCATTACCATATATTACCATCTTTTTATTCTGTAATGAACCATCTGGCATTGTAATAGTTTCTACACCTACACATTTACCTACTTTAAATGATTCACCAGTTACAGCTGTACCAGCTGTTGCGATTTTACCATCTTTATCAAAGACTGCAATGTCATTAATGTTCATACCATCTACAGCTGTAGCAGTGGTAGCTTGACCTACAAATACTTTGTTTACATGTTGCATCATAATACTTAAAATTTTATAGTTAAACTAAATTTATAAAACCCAGTTCAACTATATTTAACTCTCCTACTTTCATTTCGATTTCCACGTTAAGTTAAACTGAGTATGATTTATTAAACTCTGAAGTATGAATCAGGGACATCAGAGTATGTTTTTTGGCTTACTCCATGGTATCAATCTCCATTGAATGAGTTTGATACCTAGGGTTAGCCTTGTTTTCTAGAAATAGACCTACAGCAAATTTCACAATTTCGTTATGAGTATGCTCTGCCATTTCTGTGTACTCTGCATTTGGTTGAGTATGTATATCAATCTTGTTAGGTTTCTTGAGGTAGCTATATTCATATTTCGCTACATTATAATTATCGTCTGTATATAAGTACACGCTTGATCCTCTGAATAATCGTAATGGAGAAGCTATATCATTGTGAAGTCTGTGTTCACTTAAAGTATTAGATAGTCGCCTATCTATATCTTCAATTGTAGCTTCAATTACATTGGTACGTTTTGGTATGAATCTATCATAAGCATCACGTGCCCAACATATATATTCCGAATCATTTGGTATAATGTATGCAGTTTCACCTAACATAAACATATAATCACTAGGTAGTTGTATTGATTTTATACCTTTTTCTATACTATAGATAGGTGTATCATCAGTTACTTCAAGGATTTTAACTAATGTACGTAAATCATCAATACGTTTTTGATTCATTTCAAATCCATCTTTCTTAGTTCTAGTCACAGAATATCTAGTCGTATCTATTGTATTACCAGAATATCTATTTTTAACAAACTTATCAAGACCTAGATTTAACCAAAACTCTATTTCTTTAGAATATGGTTTCTCTTCAACTGTTACGTATTTTAGAGCTTCTGTCTCAAAACTACTTTGTAATTCTCTATATGTCATTATTCTGCTGCATTAGTTGATACATTAGGGTGAGTTTGAATTCTCTGAGATTCAACGTTATCTAAAGCAAAATCAACTGCTAAAGATATTATTTCATCTGTCCAATCTACCTCAAATGTAGCATTAGGGTTAGTAGTGTAATTCATTACAAGTGGTTTCTTAATATAGGTCAAATCCAACATTGGAAAACCTGTACCAGAAATACCTGATAATGTAGTTGTATCCACGTATACTAAAGCCATACTATCTTCATATAAGACACCTGGAACAGGTATCCATGGATTATTTACATTAGAATATCTAAATTTATCCACAACTGCATGATTTATCTCAACGGTTGGAAAATAATTAGACGAACTAGCACGAAATACACTAGCGATTGGTATTAACACTTCATTACCAGATGGCACATTACTACTTAAAGAGAAGCCAAATTCATTCATAGAATGATTTCCAACTGCAGCAATAGATAGTGTATCTCTTTTTACTAACGGATATAGATCACTTGTACGTTTAGGAGAGGCTTCAAACCCCTGCTTAAGTATATTGTTGCCTGTAAATTTCCTATTTATAAGCACTACATATGCCTTATTAATGAAATAGTCTATCTCATCATGTAAGAAGGATGGTGCTGCAGAAATAGGTCGTTTATCCATTTCTATATAAAAAGCGTTATGTGCTTCACTTAGCGTCATACAATTTTTAAACTTTTCTAAACTTTAAACTTTGGACTCTGTCGCAGACATAATTGCTAACTTAATGTCTGAATTTTTTTTATCGTCAAGATATGCTATCGCATCTTCTTTTGTAATACCTATAACATCTGTACCATAATAGTAAGTTGTTTTAGTTCTACGGACAATATTCTTAGATATGGCAGTTTCTAATAGAAACTCTGTATCTTTTGATTTATTATTTACCCATTTAACAAAGAAATCTTTAGGATCTTTTTCAATAAGATCATATAATTTAGATTCTATTAATTCATTTGACATTGTATCAGAACGATAACCATATACTCGTAAACATTTACGCATATCGTCTAATGACATCTTATCAAACTCTTTAGCAGCATCTCTACGAATCTTATTAAGTCTATTCTTTTCTTTTGCTTCGGATTCTTGATTTAATAATATCCAATCATTACCAGGTTTAAGATTTTGTAAACCATCTGCAACTCTATAGTGACTTTTTAAAAATAAATACTGCAATTCACCAATTGCGGTATCTGTATTAATTATAGTACCTGTTGCACCTACTTTAATAGCATATGTGATCCAAAATCTACTTAGCGGACTCAAATGTCCTTCAGGATATTGTAACTCTTTTTCAAGACGTCTAGCGTCTTCAGGTGTTAAACCTGTATGTCTATTACCAGACCGTGTAAAGTAAGTCCCTATGAAATCGTGACTACCTTTATATTTTACTACCTTTGACCAAGGGTGATTTCCTACAATTTTTAATTGATAAATCATAATTGTGTATATCTTTAATAATTAAACCTACTTGTAATATAGAGGGTCATAAGACCCCCTAATATACAAGATGTATTTTTATATAGCATCACTAGCATCCATGATCAACTCACCGCATGCGCGAGGATCACGAACCATAACACCACATTCACCTAAGAAGTGAACTGTATAACCGTCTTTAGCGTTAGAACGCAAAGTATTGATAGACTTAGCATAACCTGCTGGACTTACAGCACCACCAGTATACCATTGTATAAATTCCCTATCTTTTCTAACTACTTTAACAATATTAGCTTCCCCATCTCTACGACCAATATCCAAGATAGTAAATCTATAAGATTCAATTGGTTTAAGCGTAATCGGATGCAACAAACGGTTATGTACAGGATTATCATATGGTGGAAAATGTTTAACAGTAAGTTCAATACCGTTAGTCATTTTATAAGTAACAAATTGTCCACCGAGTACTAATTCTTGACCACTACCTGTAATAAATTTAGTATCTACTACTAATAGATTACCTGCTTTTTCTTTCAATACTCTATCAAATTCACGAAGGCCCATTTCACCAGTTATGGCTACAAACTTACGTTCGTTAGTTCCTAATGTATTATATGATAGGTCAGACAAGAAATCTTCAATGATGTCAGCAGTTAATTCAGTATAATAACGTCTATTAGACGGAGCTATTTGTTCAAGTAAGCCAGCGCCACGATAAACAGGACGACCATTAGTACCAAGAATTTCTGTCGTACCTACTGGGGTAGCTGAGAATTGGTCATAAACCATTTGATATTCTACACGTTTCATCCATTCCCGCATTGCTTTCCATTCCTGATAATCGGCCCATAAATAAGACGTTTTACCAGAACTAGGATCTCTTAAAGCAATTGCCATTACAGTAGAATATGCTGTACCAGTAATATCGTAAGAAAGACGCATTGTAGTCAATTGATTACGCATCTTAAATCCTGTATTATAGTTCAGAATATCTGCTTCTTCGCTATATTCTTCATAAGCTGAACCAGCACGAGATACTTGACGACCTTCTACTAAATATTCAGCAGGGATGTATTGATCAGCCTGACCATTACCTACAAATACTGTATATACCCATTCGTTACCATCTTGATAAGGGGTACCAGATACACGTGCTTGAAAATTCTTATTATCAAATTCAAGGATTGCTCCTGGACCAAACCATTTATCTTCTAACCACAACTTAATTGGGGTATTATTAATACCTGGAGTTTCATTTAATGCAGGATTGCCTGTGATTTGTGCTCCATTCCATTCTGCTCTACGAATAGTTACAGCTCTTTCTGATTCAATAAATACTGTCCATTCATATTCGCGTTGGTCAATGACCATCTTATTGCCAAGTCCACCAGTGATAAAATCCAAGGAACTTGAATATCCATCATCTTTCATACCAAAGATGTAGGATACTACTTGTGATACTTCATAAGGTTTAATCACGAGAGCGTTGCTCAACATCGCTTCATCAACAAGGTCAGAAAACCATTTTCCTTTATAAAGTTGTAATTTGTTTAATATACCATTTTCCATTTATAAAATACTTTAATTCAAATAATATTATTTGACATTATAAACTTAGAGTATTTCCCATAGTGCTTTACCACTACTACCAGAGATAGATTGTTTAGATGTAACTGTAGAACTTGATTTTAGTTTCTGTTTAAATCGTTCTACTGCAGTCTTTTCACCTTGCTTTTTAGCAGAACCTATGAGTTTATCGCCATTCTTAGTGAAATATGCAGACTCTATCAGATTAGAAATATTACTCATGTAGTCTTCTTGATATTTAGTTCTACCAGACTTCGTAGGTTTAAATATATATTCAAGTAATTCTTTCTTATCTTTTTCTGGTATAGATATACCTCTAATATCTTTTAATGCTTTTACTGTATCTACAACGTTTTCATAAAACTTTTTTTGCTCTACTTCTTGTTGTTCCTTAAACTTTTTTTGCTCTACTAATAGCTGTTCTTTATCTTTTTCTATATTTTTTTTCAAAAATTCTAAAGCTTCATCAGCTTCATCATCTAAAATACCAGCATCTTCATATTTAGATATCTTACGAGTTATCTGCGTATCATTAAGACCTTGACGTTTTAATAATGCCCTAACTACTGATTTTTGACTTTCTTCATCTGATAAATCTATATTATCTAAATCTACATCAGATGTACTTTGTAGATAATCTGATAACTTTCCACCATTACGTATAAACTCATCTATTTTTTGTACTTCTTCAGAGGCATATTGTGGGATACTATTATCCTCAACTACACTCTGAATATAATCCATAAAGTCCTCTACAGTCTTTGGTTTTTCTTCATCATCATCCATATCCCATTCATATTTTTCTGCAAAAGCATCAAACATTTCAGTTACAAATGTTGCTTCACCATCTTCATCTATTGAAGTTACTTTATCTGGTATTATGATTTCTTCTTCTTTTTTAGTAGGTTTATCATTTTTTTGATCATCTACTAACTCTTTATCTGGTTCTTCATCATCTGAGGATTTAATATGTTCTACACCGTTTTCATCCACAAATGAATCTGATCGATTGTCTGATTTGTAACCTGGTCGCATTTCTGCAAATACCGCTTCAAATCCACCTAATACATTATCATTTTTCATATGTATTGTTAATTTATATTGATTATGCTCTATTGTTTAATAGATCTCTTATTTGACTTTGTGCTGATACTACATTCTTTCTTTCAGGATATGGTGCAGCCTCATAACTTGGATATTGTTGCCATCCAATTGGATTAGATCTAGGCACATTAGATTCAGCACTATTAAATGAAATAAGTTGTGATTGAAACAAATTGTCTGTCATATTCAATGGATTAAATCTATTTGAACCGTTAATTTGTCTACTAATAGGTTGATCTATTTGATATTGAATTTGTGATTGTGGTATATTATTTAATGCCCATTGATCAATTTGTTGATTATTCATTTTCTCCTTGCTATAATTCATAGCAGTAAAACTACTCGGATCATGTAACCATATATCGCTACTATCGCTAGGTATTCTTTGACTATGTTTATAATTATTAAATGCCATTGCCTTATTAGCCTTATATAGTAAACTACTATCTTTAGGATCCACAATATTTGCAATATCTACATTGCCTAAGAACATATCTCGATTTTCTTGCCTACGTTGATTTACTTGATCATTCTTTAAATTTTGACCATGTGTCATATGTCTAGCTGCTTCATTCCAATTACCGGTATTTAAAGCAGCTTGTAGTTTTTTAGATTTTTTAAAGGTACCATAACCAGTAGAATATATTAAATCTACTAAAGCATCTATTTGATTATCACGCAAATGACTATAATAAGGTTCTTTAGATAACGGTTCTAATATCTCTTTATTGATATGTCTAACCATTTCATTACTTGCCTCTTGTTCAGTAATGCCTTTACCACCTTGTGCGATACGTTCTCGAGCTAGCGCATTGAGCCTAGTGTTTTGAGAACCATACCCTACGTTAGATGCATGATTACCTATATCTTCATAAGGTTTTGCTCTAAACCCTTCTCTTTTCTTTATGTAATTTACAATGTCATCACCCAAAGTATACACTTTATCCCTAACATAATTTAGGGGATTGTTTATAAATGATGTCATTTGTCTATTAGCTACATTAGCTAAACTATTGTTAACTGGACCCATTCCTAATAATACTAAACTTAATACTAATGTTTTTAATTTCATATAATGTGTATTGGTTACACATAATCTATCCTATATCACACTTCAATATAGGTAAAGATATCATTTACTCAAATAACTTAGAATTATATTGTTTCAATTGTCTAATACCGTCCTCTGTAAATTCTTGATTAGAATGTCCAAATTTTTTTCTTTGTCCAGGGTTCCAAGCATTTCTACCATATTCGTTTATAAAATAACCAATTCTTTCAATATTGGTCATATCGTTAATATTATCTAAGTGTTTGGTATTTATAATTTGATGTCTAAGTTTTATGTTTTGTTTAATATTTTTCAAATATTGTTTACGATCAGATCTAGATTCGCTATCATTGTACGTATCAATAATATCCGCAATTTTGTTATAACGCTTTTCTAATAATTTATTAAATACATCATGTGTATTGAAATAAGACTCAGAATCATTGGTTACTGGATTACTTTTTAAATCTCCTTTATAAGTTTCTCCAAGCATTCTCGCAATTATTTCATATGGAGATATATTATATTTAGTACCAACTCTTTGTGCTTCACGAATTGCTCCTTTAGTAATATACTTTTGATGAATTGCTTTATTTATCTTAGCATTAGGATCACCAAATAATCTAATTATTTTAGTAGTATCTTTTGGCATATCTGCATTCCAGTTATTGTAAAATAATGATTCTGTAGCGTTGTTTTCTTTTTTGTAATATTCTATTAAACTTTCTGTCGCAGTTTTATCAACAAGTTCATTATAAGACATACCCCCATTAGGCATATTTCTAATAATGTATGGATTACGAACACCAGAATTTTTTAATTGTGATTCTGTGATATTACCCATATCTTTAAATGGATAATATGTATTTTTAACAATATTTTGGGCAATCTCTTCATCCGATAGATGAAGAGGGTTATTATTTTTGGTACTATCAATAAAATTTGATATTCTATTATTCATATCGTAATCACCGTTATTGTCATAACCGAAATTTTGTGGTATTGATAATGGATATAGTTCATTCACATCATCGCTTTCTGTATTTCCGTATAATATAGGAGAACGTTCTGGTATTAGTGGTAATTGGATATTAGTTTTAATCGCGTCATTTGGTAATGTGTTATTACTAGATATACCACCATCTGCAAAAGATCTTACATTCTGCTTATAAAAGTCTTCATAATCTTTCTGTATATCCATATAATTCATATTAGGATATGCTTCCTTATATGCAGAATACCACTTATATTTATCATTTAGATTTAAATCTGACCACTTCATTTATGATGCCATTTTCTTGCATTAATTGCAAATTGTTTACGTTTCCTAATTGCCTTGCTATCTGTCTTCTTTATCCTTAATTTAGACAGTGGTATCTTTTTACCTTTCTTAGTACCAAGGTGTTTACGCAATAATCCTCTATGAGACTTCTTAATATGTATACCACCTTTCTTATACGTTAATACTTGTTGGTTTAAATTTGCAAATATATCACTTAATGTCATTTCTTCTCACCTACTACAGGATTTTTTAATGATTTAAACTCGTTAAAAGATATTTCAATAAATACACCATTAACTTTTTGCATAAATCCATCTTTATTTTGTAATGCATATTTTATGCCTCCTCGATCTACTCCTAATACTTCAGCTGCTTCATGTAAAGAATAGAAATATATAATAGTTCCATCTAATTGATTAAATTTCAAACATTTGCTTTTTGGTCTATTATCGTAATTTGAATATCTTTGTTTTGTTGCTTTTGACAAATTAGTTCGAATTTGTTTCTGTTTCTCAATGGATTGTTCATAAAATCGTGGTGGTCGATACGATTCTTCTCTATATTTTCGTTTCATTGTTTCCGATTGCTTTATTTTTTTCTTTCCTAAATTAGCTAATCGAACTTTTTCAATTGTTTCTGAAGTTTGCTTTCTTCCTAATGCTTTATTGCGTATCTTTTCTTTTGTTTCTTCTGTAGGATGTTTACCTGCACATTTTGCTTCAGGGTCTATATTGTATCCAAATTCTCGTAAATAAGATTTATAATAATCTAAATAATATTGTTCAAAAAGTAAACATTCCTCTGGAGAACATTCTTCTAAAAATCTAAATTCTAGAAAATCTTTATATTTGTTATAAGCATTTTGTAAATGTATATTATGATGTCTATTCTTACTTAGATTTCGTAAATGTTCTTTTAATCTTCGCGTAACATTAATAGAACTTCCAATATATCGTTTATTAGTTATTGAATTATATATTTGATAAATTCCAGACATATTTATTTTTTTCCTCTAGCAGCTTCTGCATTAGTTGGATTTTTTAATGCAGTTTTAGATTTTAAAACTTCGCGTTTATATGCTTCATTATCTTTCATTTGTTGCATAGTTTTTTCATGAGCCATTTTTTCCCTAGCTATTTTATTCTTATCTTGTTCTATACCTAGATTATTTTGAGAATCAAATTGTTGCTGACTAAGTTCTAGTTGTTTTTGTTGTGCGTTAGCTATCTCAATTGGATCTGGTATTCTATTACCATTAACGTCTAGGTCTTTTTGGAATCTAAATGCACCAATTTCAGCTACAGCTATTCTAGTTTGATTATCTTGATCAATTTTATATCTATCTAACTCTTGTTTAGCTTGTTCTAATTGTAATTCTTGCTGATCAGTTTGTTGCTGCATTTGAGCAATTTGCTGTTGAGATTGTTGTTCTTGTTGCTGTTGTTCTTGTATTCTTTGTTGATTACGTTCATCAATTTCACCAAGTTTCTCCTTAATAGTGTTGATACTTTTAAGAGTCATAATCTCAGCAATATCCAATAATGATGCACCATTCTGCATAGCAGGTTGATACAATTGTTTTAATTGTTCTAGATTTTGTAATTCTTCAGTAGCATTGGTACAAAATATATCATAATCTTCATATAAGAATTTATCGCTAAGTTTGTAAAATGCTCTTTCACCTTCATCGGTAATATAATTTAAATATGTCTTATCATACTCACCCCATACTGATTTAGATGTATCCAAAAGCATTGTAAGAGCTCTACGTTTAACTTGATTATGTAACCATACCAATGGTTCAGTTATATATGAAGATTGTGATATATTCTGTTGTGCATTAGTAGCTAATTCATTTGGAGCTATCGCACCTTGCCTTTGTTTATTTACACCAGACATTTCAGATACCATATCCTCAATCTTCATCATAAGTTCAATATATTGACTTATGACATTAGACATAGTTAGATCTACAGAAGATATTTGATTGTATGTTGCAGGTCTACCACCCTCCCTACCAGGTATGTCCCAACCTTCTTCATATGGATTTATTAAATTAATACCTATTGAGGATAACATATGTAACCACCTAGGTACATCAATCTCCATTGATTTAGGTATTTGAGTAATATCCATATTAAGTACTTTACCTTTGTCTCTAGCCATTGTAAGCTCAAGACGATACCATAATATGATATACATATATTGTAATGGTCTAAGTAAAGATACTAATGATTTAGGTACTGAATTGGTATTAGAATAAACTGCACCAGTATAAGGTAATTTCCTAGAATTAGGATTATCTGCACTAATGTGTTGATATTGTAACGGTTGTACACCAAAGTATAAATCATCATTAGCGCGCCATCCTTCCCATATATCTATAACCCATTCCCAATCTAAAGATATTTCCATACCAGTTGGTACATATGATTCATCAACTTCAAATTGTTCGGTTTCACCCGTTTCATCATTAGGCAATACTACAAATCCAATTTTACGAAATGATCTCCAACACACATGCCATAGGTCTACTGTTTCCATTCCCCTATTAGCATTTGCATTAGCAAATGGATTACCTGATTGTATACTGGTTCTAATATGATTATAATCATTACCTACTCCACGATAACCTTCTGCCATCGCTCTACCAGTACCACCATCTACAAATTCTAATAGTTTATCTAACATGTCTTCGTCTATTTTATCGTAAAGCATATCATATATTTCAGTATAAGACATACGAAGTTTTTCCATACACCATGTAGCATCATCAATAAACTCTAAATCTGGTGAATTTTCATATGCAAAATACATAGGATTAACTCTACGTAAAATAGGATCACCGTTACTAATACCTACATATATAATTTCCTCACCTGCTATTAAAGCATCTTTCCATGCCTTTAAAAACTCATGATCGGTATTCAACTTTTTACGTAGATAGTTTAAAGCATGATAGGCAGTAGATTCTGCTATATCTTTATAATCTTTAGTAAGATATTTTTGAATTTGTTCTGGAGGTTGAATTTCACCAGTCTGTAGTTTTTCTTGAAACTGTTGTTGTTCTTGTGGAGACATATTAGCCATTGTAGCTGCCATCATATATTGTATGATCATCTCTTTACCTTTATCTTGTAATTCTGATGTAGCATCATCACTGGTACGGGATATCACAAAATCAAATGGTTTACGACTTTCTTCACCTATAAGTAAGTCTACTTTTGGCCTAATTATGTTATAATCTTTAGCAGTAGCAGGGAATCCGTCATTCTGTTTGAATGGATTGGTTACATACTTAAGATCTTTTTCATCATATATACTATTATATAGATCATAGTATGTCTGCATTTCATTAAATCTAGTCCTATTTGTACCAGGTCTAGACATCTCACCAGCACCGATTATATAACTAACACAGGCTTCACCCCATTCTTTAGTCTTTTTGTTCATCGGTAACTTTTGAGTGGGGAACATTGAATTTGAGTACTCTTTATTCATAATTCTGTTTTAAAACCATCCAGTAAAACTTGAGTTTATTATTTGAGTATCTGATTTAATTAATTGATCTATTGAATCATCTGCCCAATATTCAGTACCAAATAGAGGTACTTCGAAGACTTTGCGCTTTCTGTCTTCTCCCTCAGTATGTTTTACATGTATATTATGTAATTGTTGTATATATATCATAACGAGTCCAAATGCTATTACTCTATCAAAGTTACCCTTTCTATTATAAGAAATCAGTTCTTCTAATAGCGGTTCTGATAATATTTTGATTAAGTTCTTCTTACCAGGTGCATATTCTTCGTTTAACCAATCCTTTAACCATCCTTCAAAGGCATCTTTTATTTGATTAGTCATATGTATGCCTTTAGCTCTCTCTACTTTGGAGTTGCCTATTATATCTCGTATTATATCAGGTTGATCTGCTAATAAATGTTCAGAATGTTTTTGTCTAAAATATGTAATTAAACCTTTGTTCTGATTTTCACACAATGCCTTTGCATTATAATACGTTAATAATTTACGTACATTTTCATAGAACTCTTCAGCAGTATTTGGTCTACCTGTGTATTCTGCAACTGGTAAATCATAATACTCTTCAAAATTTTGAAATCGTTTATATATGAATATTGAGCCTAACGAATTAGTGCCAGATATATCATGATCGAAGGGATCAATTCCGGCTATATACAAACCAAATGGTGCATCTTTTATTGGATGTTCCCATATAACTATTGCACCAGTTGGATCATCACTAGGGCTTAATTTATACTTTTTAAGATCACCCTGTTTCTTTTGATGCCATTGAACTTGACCATTTGCCCATATTAGGTCACCTACTTGTTTATGATTTGTTAGTTTTTTATTGATCCTAATATTTGCCAAATGGACTTGCATTTCTTTCTTTGGGAATATATTGCCTGTAAGCTCCATAAAAGCCTCTGTAGGGCTTTCACATCGTTCAGCGATATATCTATCTATTGATCTAGTATCAGAGGCATTCTCGAGCTCTTTATGCCTTAAATCGAGTATATATGATTGAGCTTTATGATGATATGTGTTACCATCCTCATCCATATATAACCGTTTGCCATAAACGTCCCTAATATCTAAATTAGTGTGTTGTGGCACAAAGAATCCACATTTTTTATCAGCTAATCCTTCATCCCATATATTATCAAATTCTAAACAATTATATGCATCAGGATTATAAAATGCAGTCTTTAATGCTTGTATGGCTACTCCTTCATCACCACCAGTACCAAACATTACCATTAAACCAAACGCTATGCCATCCTGCTCTACAGAAGGTCTGGCTATTTGCCATGCTGCAGCTAGTTCTGGGAATGAACCTGCTTCTTCAAATAATATTAATTTACCACGTTTACCACGTACTGTATCAGGATTATCTTTTAATGAGACGCCTATGATTTCAGATTTATAACCTGCTTCTGTTTTATTACCAAATTGATCAGTAACTATAAACGATGCTCTACGACGCATAGATGTATTAGCTACATGACGCTTTTTACCCCAAGCAGTATATTCATCTATAAAATCCATGTAATCCCAGGCTTTGGTTAAAATCCCGTCATCCGTAAGATACTGTTTGTTCGCAGCATATACATAAGACTTAGAATCAGGAATAAGATAAAAATTTCTACAACACATTGACCCGCCCTTGTATGAAAAACCTTTACGTCTAGATTTTGCAACACAGAGGTGCTTACCAAGTTCTTCAGCTTTTTCAATTGATAAAAAATAGAAGTAATCATAATCGTAAAAGTCCGGAAACGTTTTAGTATCTCGTTGTTTCCAGATCGTTTCACCTTTCTTATTAATAATAGTAATCCATTCCCTACGAACAATAGGACAATAATTAAGATAAAAATAATTATACCCTGTAATGAAATCTCCATCTTCTGCAGTATATCCATCTATACATCTACGTTTCTCCTGATCCCAGTATCTAATATATTCTGTAGTACCTTTAGGAGCAGTACAGTACATACCGATTCTTTGAAACATCAATGCTGGTTGACGAAATTTGTTTGAATTTATAATTTGCTTTGTAAAATCTATCATGATGTGTTACGCAAAAGCCAGTGCACTAAGATAGGTGACTGGCCAAATGCTCTTTACTTAAGTATTTTATAAATTTCTTTAGGTTTACCATCTATTGAATAGACGTTTGAGTATTCCTCTTTTTTTAGATACTATTTCTTGTGGTGCTTTTGCAAAAGTCGCTTTTGCTTGTTCCATCGCTTCATTCAGCGCAGATTCCATAATAGATGTATTATTTTCAGCAGAACCTATTACATTATCTATGCTAGTAGATTTCTGTTGTGGTTTTTTCTTACGAGGTCTATGTTTTTTAACTGCTTTTTTAATATCTTGAACTATTGCATTTGTAACTTCATTTGTTGGATCCACAGGAGGTTCGAATGATATTTTTACTTTTCTAGTTACTGGTACTGTTACAATATCAATATCATTTGGAGTTTCTACTTCAACTACTGGTGTAACATTATTTGTCTGAACAGATTTTTTTATAATCTGTCTTTTATTATTGTCCATTTTTATTATTTTTATCTTGATGTTTAATCCATGCCACAAATAGGATATTACCCATCAATGTGCCTAAAGTAACACCTCCTATTATGACTGCTAATAATTCTAACATATCTTATCTTTTTAAATCTGGTATTTCATATAAGTTTAATTCACCATCTCCTCTGATTTTACTTGTAGCTAATTCGTTTGCTTTAGCCGCTTTCTCAATTATATCTAAAGATTTAACTGAATTACCTAATTTTTCAACTATTTTATTTACTTTATCTGCCATTTCCAATGTCGCAGAACCAGGGGTTGTTTCTCTAAGAGAAAGTAATGCCGAAGTTATGTATCGTACACCCACCCTTGCTGCTTCCAACATCTGAAGTATTTCGGAATCCTGTAATTCCTCAGCGTATTCTTTCTCAGATATCTCTGTAATAGGATGTATTTTATAATCTTTATCATTAAATAAACTTAATTTAACTTTAGCATCTCTCTGATCTGTACTACCATATACATTATAAGGTGTTTTCCAATGATGCTTAAATATAATATACTCTATCTCTTTTCTAGCTACTCCTTTATCTTCTATTATATCATAAATACGTCTAAAGACAGGAGTAGCTAAAGCAGTAGTTGATAAATTTATTTTACCATCGGGTGTAATATCAAATAAATCGTTAATGTTAATCATTTATTATAATGATAGTTCATTAGTATTAGTTATATTTTGTATTTCTTCAGTTTTTATTGCTTCTACAGTTTGTATATTCTCATAAGTATTTTCTACTTCTATGTTAAAGTTTTTAGTTTCCACAAGAATCAATTTAGCAATTGTTTCGTCTTTTTTATAAAGACTAGGGAATGCATTACCACATGTTAATCTGAAGAATATAATCAATTCACCAGTTTCTCCAGGTTTATATATCTGTATTCCGTTCATCATTGCTAATGATGTTTTTACTAAATCTTCGTTTGCAACTACAATACCAATATAATCTTCAGGAATTTCTACTCCAATACCTGTGCTATATATTAATACTGGTGTATTATCGACAGATTTACCAATTTGAGGTTCGTCTAATGCTATTAGATTTACAATATTATTAGTAGCAGATACTGTAGCTGCTTCATTATATTTAAATAATTTCATAATTAAAATATATATATTTCTATTTGTGGTTTAACTTGTGGCTCTTTATCAACCTTAACTTTATTCACTTTTAATTTTAATGGGAGTTCCGCTAATTTTACTCCACCATTAACATGTTTGACTCTATATGAACAACGATCTCCAATTGTTACCCAATCTTCAGTATCAATGAGATCTCTCCATGTACCATCGTAGTTACGCTTTGGTAACCTAGCGAAATATTTATTTTCGTATATTTTCATTTTATTGGTATAACGTAATTCCAATTAATAAAATTTTCTTTTCCACTATCATAACGTATGTGCACTAAATAATTATCGTCTGTTGTCTGACAACAATCCTTATTTGTTTTCATACCTAACACTACTACCTCAGAATCGAATACTAAGGCATGTTGTTCTTTTCTTAATTCTTTAATCATATTCATTGCCTTTGTAAGTCATATCCATAATGATAACCATCTGCAAATAGATTATACTTAGTTAAATGCTGACCTTTAGATAAATTATAAAACGCATTCCTAATTATCATACTAGTGTGAGGTTCAATATTATTTTGATTAATGAATGTTTTTAATAATTCTAAAACATTATCTACAATCTTTATGTTTAGTGGATCTTCATTTGTAGGACCACCATAGAATTCATTTAATTCTTCTACTGCAAAATTATAAAGTTCTTTATCGTTCATATTATTCTTTTACAAATTTATCAAACGTAGTTAGTCCTAATAACGATGTTGCCATTATACCTAATTCATATAACCCATCATGAGAAATACCAGTAAATATGCATACAATATCCATTTGATAATTCTTTAAGCATCATTGTAATCTAGTTAATTTGTAATTCAAATGTTTAATACACTCTTGTATTTCATCTAGTATAGCTTGACTATAACTTTCGGTAAATAACTCTCTACAATAGTCTATTTTATAATACATCCATTCAGATGCTTCTATAATAGATGGTGCTTCATGAGTTTCTGGCATACAGAACTCAATAGTTTCACCATTACCTATAGTAGTCTCTACTAATTTATCTAATAGTTTTGCTATATGATCATGTGCTTCATCTATTGCCATATGTTTAGCATAAGATCCTTGACCAGTAGCATTCCAATGAGCGAATTTTAGTTTTACTTTATAAGAATAAATCTTATTAATTAAAAAACTAATTGTTTTTTCATGTCCTTCATAAATATTTTGAGATTCTATATTTGAATCTACTTCCATTTGTGTAGACATTTCAGATTGCATTGTAGTATCAATACTTTCTGTTTGAGGATATAATGCTTGATTATACCATCTTGAATATCTCTTGTTAATCATTTCATTTATAATTTAAATTATTAATAATTTGACTAACCTAAACTTTAAACTTTATCAAAAATAAAAAATGTGCACTTGTCTATCCGGTTTAGCATCATCTTCATTTTGCCATTTTTTAAACATAAAAAATTTACATCTTTTCCACATTGCCTTAGTTAGATCGGTAAGTAATTTGGTAATCCGTAAGAATATACCACTTACAAATCCAACTAGTATTAATATAATTATAAGTATCGTATGTATCATATTTTATTTATTTTCGCGTTTCCATATATTCGTAAAGTAAATTACCAAAGCACTGTACAAAACTTTCATCATTATTTAAATCATGTTCCATAGTAAATAAAATTGCATGTACTAATTCATGATAAAATACTTTATTTTTTCTATTAGGCGGTACTAATATATCAGTAATAAACTCATTACCAGATTTATCATAATTGATATCATCTACATATTTTGCTAATTCTATTGTATTAGTAGTATTTGAACAAAATGCTAAAGAATATCCCATACCTTTATTGTCATATGCTTTATGAATTTCCTTTGTATTCCACAATATTCTAGCTAACTCAAATGTCTTTGGTATATGTTGTATTTTCATCTTTTTCCTTGTACCAAGTACCGTATAATTGTTTATATTTATCTGGATCAGTATGCCATAATTCTAATTTTAACTTATTAGAATACCTTTTACGTTTCATTGCAGTTGTGAATGGAACTGTTTTATCTTCTTGAAATGGTACTTTTAATTTGAATCTAATAAATTCGCTAAACAATATATCACCATAATCAAATTTATCACACATTCTCTCTTTAGCAAATAGAAATGGATAAGTACATACAGATTTTATAGTAGCTATATCTAAATCATATTTCTTAGATAACTCTCTATAGAACCTATCATTCTGTATGTTCGTCATTTTGTTTTAATTTCATTATTAGTGTTATCTGTACACGATCACCAATTATTTCTGGCATTACTGCTTTACTAACTTCTAATGAATCTTTATCTTTCTTAGTTAGTACTCCCTTATCTACTAGATTTTTAAGTACTGTAGATAGATTATCTCTAGTCATATTTAGAACACGAAGAAGATACCTACGATTTACTGTATTTGCTATGTTTTTAGGTTCTTGTTTATCTAACTTTACATAATTCTTATCTAAATCCATAAGTAAAGTAAGTACCTTCATTTCGCGTTCTGTCAAACCCAGTATGCCATTTAAGGCTCTAAGATATTCACTATAGAGATTTTTTAAACTTACTGTTTTGACAAATTTGTTCATTAGTTCTTATATGTATTTAAAATATGACTAGCTAATTCTCTACCTTCTAATTGTCGTATTGCTAAAAAATCATAGTCTTTATTACGATCTCGATTATGAATAGACTTAGCATATGCTGTAGAATATCTATTAAATACTTCTATTACTTTAGAATAAAGTTTATTGAATTCTATAGCAAGTTCTTCATATCTATTAATAGATTCAATATAAGATTTACTTAAAGAATCAGAAGATATACATAATTGATTATAATCTTTCAGTAAATTATCATACATGTTGGCTTTATCACAGTTACATTCTTCTTCTATAACTTGATCATTTTCAGTATTAGTAATTTGCTGCATTAACTTTTCATGTTTAGTTACATCTCTCTTTGAAGTAGGTTTTATATTGTTCATTAAATCTTGTTCAAACTCTTCTTCAGTTTCTGAAATGTAAGTATTTTCTTTTGGATAATCTGTATCTTTTAAAGGATTTTCATGAAAACTTAAATCAGATATTTCATTACATTTACACTCTTTACATTTAGAACAATTACATTCATCATAATCTTCAATCAACATTCTACCATCACTAATCATCTCAGATATAATGTTTTCACTATATTCTACTCGATTGCTAATTAGGTAATTATTCTTACCCTCATGATGTGAGTCAGAAAAATTATATTCAAATATATTCTCATCATATGACATTCTACTAAATACTCTATTAGTATCTACCTCATAAACACTTTTAACTTTTTTGATATCAAATTCCATATTATTTTTTATTAATAGAATTATTTTAATTTTTATTCATTTTATATGTAAATGCTTTATCTTGAAAATAACATGCTTCAGACGCAAGTTGATCAGCTAGTTCATTATACGTATTACCATCATGACCTTTAACCCATTGAAATTTAACATTTAATTTGCAAATATACTTCCATAGCATAAACCAAAGATCTTGATTCTTAACATTCTTAAACTGTTTGTTTATCCAATTGTCTAACCAATTTTCATTGATTGCTCTAACAATATATTGTGAATCAGTGTATAATAATATATCTTCTTTATTAAGTTTATTGTTATCGTATACATATGCCAAACCTTTAATAACTGCGGTTAACTCCATACGATTATTAGTAGTATATTGGTCTCCCCCGGATATAACTTCTAATGTATCTACCTCATTTAATTTAATAACTGCAGCATAACCACCAGAACCAGGATTACCTTTACATGCACCATCAGTATACATTGTTATCATCTATTATAATATCTTCTAATTTTAAATTTGTATCATCATGTAATAATTGATATATTGCAATATTTTTTGCAACCTGTTGATTAGTGGTAATACCCTCCCTTGGAATTGGAAATCCACTTGCTTTAAGATAAGCCCCAATTATTTCTTCAGAAATTTCAAATGTTTTATTTGGATTTGTAACTATTACTGTAATCATATATTATAGCTGGTAAATAAATGGGTTGTTGTATATCTATCGTTTTTAGAGTAAATGTTCTTAACTTAGACAAATCATCGAATAATGGACAATATTTTACGAGAATTGTAATATCGTTCCAGACATACTCTTTAAATTCATTTGTCATATCGATGTATTAGATTTATATAGGATTAAACCAATCTTCACAACACAATCCCCATCATTAATAGTTTCTGTTTCGAATATATTACCGTCATCATCCCAATCGAAATAATACGTTTTAATTGATTCTACTTCCCACCAATCACTATTGATTTTAACTATTTTCCCAATATTTGGATCATGTGGACCAAACATAAATGTAAATTCAATTAATGTTTTACCAGTAGATTTGTCAAAAAATTCATATGTAGTATTACAACCCATTTCTTCTATAAATTTAAATGTTTCCCATTTTGGATATACATAATCATAATCATGCCAGTCTTTTTGTATGCCTTTAAACATTATTTTGTAATAAATAGATCAAATATATAATCGAATCTAGAATTATTTTCATCAGTATAACTCCATGTAATATAATCTGGGGTTATTTCTTTAAATTTAGATCGCATAAATTGTATTATCTCAATTACAGATTGTGGCATTATATCTGGAGGAGTAGTCAATACTTGTTTCATTATATATTATATCTTCGAATTTAGTCATTAAGGATAAAATTTATTTGGATCTGCCCTATATTCGTCACATATAAAATATAATGGTACAGATTGTTGATCATTGGCACCTTTAGAACATATACCATAACCGTCTTTAGAACCACTAATTCTAATACACCTACCACAATTAGCAGATCTACGTAAGTTAGGTCTCTCTGTAAGATTATAGTTTAAAACTTCCATATAATATTTATTTTAATTTACCTATAATATCATAAGATTTAACTATAATAGTATCTTTATATAAATCAAAATAAACATATGACTTACGTGGAAATATAACAGTATCGCCAATAGTATATTTTGATATATCTTTTAGAGATTCAGGCATAATTAACACAATACCTGTTTGAAATAATGCATCAACTTCTTCAGTAGTAGTTTCAGTTTCTGTAGACTCCATACTACCTTCTACAAATTTAGGTCTAGTAACTTCTTTAGTAACCTTAATAGTAGGTAGTGGTTTGATTAATACATCTGTAAATAATTCATACGGTATGTCATCAATGACATTAGTTAGCAATTTATCTGTCATAATTAATTTAGATTAACAACCTTTTTTACTTGGTTTCTTTTTAGTAGTCTTTGTAGCCATAATATTATAATTTAATTATTATACACATATAACGAAGAATGCAACCCTAAAGTTGCATTCTTAAAAATTATTATATTAATTATTTTCTAATTCTATCTGTTGTCCTATATTTAACTGATCAATATAAGCCAATAACAAACGATTACGTTGTCGCTGAATTAATCGTCGCTTCAGCTTAATATATTCTTGATAACGCTTTTCATTTATTATTTTATCCTTATATCGATCTTTAGCATACTTCAATAGATATGGTATTAAAAACTTAATCATTATAATAATATATAATATGATTACTTATAGGCTAAACCTTTGTTCTGTTCGTATCATCTTCATGATACTTCACAGTATCTCTTCTAAAGCTCAGGCCTTTTGTTTAAGCCTTCGCTTTGTTTGCCCCCTCTTCTCTTCTCCCCCATATAACGCTTGAAAATTTTAAAAATTATTATTGTTGTTAAAGAAATATGAAAAATAAAATGATCTCATTATAGCGGTTTATATAAATTATCTTTAAATTTTTTATAAAATTTTTTAAGTTAGTTATATTTCTGAGGTCATAAAATGAATTATTTTTTAAAATAAAAAATATATAGCGCATATCTAAATGTAAGAAACACCCCATTGAACAGCCCCCTTTGTGCAGATATGAGGACGGGTACCCGGGGTATTGCGTCCTAAATATTAACTTTTCTAAATTTTCATGTTATGTTACGTATTACAAGAGTTGCCTTACTCACAGACAAAAAGGCTCAGAATTATTTCAAGGTTGAGTTTGCAGTACCAACCGACGTATTTGGTGTCAAAGGTACACAAGTTCGCAATATATTTAACGGTGGTCGTCGTACCAATGGTCTATATGCTGCGCTCAAAGCAATGTTTAGTGAAAATGGCTCATGGAAGGGTATCACACTCAGCCAGATACCACAGACACGCGATATCAATTGGCTTGAAAAGCTCAATTGGGCGAAGCCTACTACTGAGATGATTATTCCTGCAGAATTCTATAACTATACAACTCCAGATGATGTGGTTATTACACCAGCCAATGGCGGTAAACCTATCGGTTCTGTTATGCTTGTGTTGTTTGGTGAATCTGCTGATAATACCTTAGAAAGCCCCAAAAGTGGCTTCTTGAGTCTTATGAGTGGGTTGAAAGATGCAGGTATTTGGAAGGTTGAGGAGAAAGGGGAAGCTTCTGAAGGTCAAGGTGATTTACTGTAAAATATCAATAAATCGTATCATATTATAATAGCGTAGTCACAAAAGGCTACGCTATTATTTTAATTTACTTAGATTCTAACACTTCGGCATCACAAATAATTAATCATTAAAAATTAAAGCTTATGAACGCAAACGAATTTTGTTATATAATGTCTTATAGTAAGACTTATAACTATCTTGACAAAGCGTCTCAAACACGACTTTGTAGACTCTCTGAATTAGACAATCGCCCTAGTTATAACTGGTTAGTGAATTGTATCGCTGCTTATAATACAATTTGTATAGGAGGTTATATCTTATCTATCAAAAACACTATTATACATAGTGGTTCAGCAAATATTAAAAAACATTTTGATAAACTTGAAGGTGAAGCAAAACGTTGCTTTGAAGAAGGGCTTAGTATTGCATATCCAGAAATATATAACGAGATAATATCATGACTAAAAAAGGCTTTATAATAGAACATGCTCCAAGAGAGCTTAGACAACGTATCTTACGTAACAATATGAATGATAACTCTATTTGGTCTCAAGTAGATATATCATACGACCATGATAGATTCACAATATCTGGTCACAATGCACAAATAGCATTAGATGATTTACCTCTTAACATAATCATTTATAGACTATAAACAATCAATTAGAATATTAGCTGAAGATTATCGAACTAATATTTAAACAGTCTTGCTAAGGTGACTATCTAATTGATTTACCTACAAACTGAGCTAATAAATACGTTGACAAATAACTATTTTATTGCCTACAAGGATAGGTCTTACAACTGACCATTTAGCTCAGTTTTGTTTTAGTAAATCATTAATCATTTAAATTTTATATTATGAACAATTTAAAAGTATTTTCAGTAATCATGTTTATCATCTTTGCTTTTGCTTGTACATTTACAGTACTTCTTCAAGCGTATTGCCCAGAAATTGGTGCAAATAGTCCATTACCATGGATTGGTACATATCCACTACGTACAGGCTTTAGTTTTATTGAAACTACTGCATTTATTGCAGCTCTTAGCACTATTCTATTTCTAATTGCATCTATTTTACAATGGATCAAATCATGGTTTAACAAACATTACACAATCACTAAAACATTAAGGAAATGACGTCAAAATTAATTACTTTATTAGGTTTAATAGCGTTAATCGCTATAGGTATATTTGTTGGTTACTTTATAGTAACAGGTCGTACTACATCTAATGTGTACCCTATTTGTGGTATATTAGCATTAGTTTGTGGTCTATATTGGCTACTCTATCGTGTATTTAATGATTCTAATTCATCTACAGACAAATCTTTCAATGATAAATCATTTAAAAAATCAAGGCATTATGATAGGTCAAAGAACGATATTAAACAGAGATAACGATATTAAACAGAGATTTAGACTCTTCTTACAAAGTCATGATGCATGGTCTTTGTATAAAGACCATTTTAAAGAACATAGCATAAAGAAAAATCTTCCACTACTAGAACAATGGTTAGATAATAATCCAAACTATACTAAATTGATAATTAAGGCTTTTGTATGGTCTTCTACTCCTGAAGGTTTAGAATACTGGGAAAATCTTGATCAAAAATGGCAGGACATATGCAGTGATTATTATTTATATGAAAATCAATAAATCACCAAGTAAGCACACTTATGCACTAAGGCAGTTTTTTGATATGGTTGAAATTAATCACAACCTTATAATCAAGCCTCAACTACCATAGGTGTGCTTCATTTATTAATATTTATAAATATGACAGATCAACGATTATTTCAACTATTTTTAATGCGTAATAAAGCATGGTCTAAATGGAAACATAATGTTCAAATGCATTACAATACTCCTGCAAATTTATTCCTTCTAAATACCAATGTCAAAGAGTGGATAATTGCTGCATTTATACTTTATAGTACTAATGAGGGAGGTAAATATTGGTTAAATTTAAATAAAAAATGGATAAACTATATTTATACTAAACTATCATGAAAGCATTAGAAGATTTTCCAGCTGATACGTCTTTAACAGATTATCATTATTATGCACAGTCCTTCCTAAATACATTAAATCATATCAAGTCATTTAATGTTATAGGTAAACCTGAATATATACCATTTCATGTAATTGGTATTATAGATGCACTTCAACAGTATGATCCAACATTAATCACAGTTACAAAATATTCATTATGAACACAAAACAAATCAAACATTATTCAGTTGTTATCATGACAATTGGTATCTTATTAGCGTTATTCTCATTATCATTTCAGGATAATATTTATCAATGGTCTGATGATGGCTATGTTACAAACACTACTATTGCATTAGTTTATCTAATCAATGCTAGTGCGACACTATTTGGCTTAGGTGGTACTGTAATGTATTTTACTATACATATTATAGACTATCTATGGCAATGTCATAATTGCTTATCACATACTAAAAGATTAGAAAGTTTTCTAATTACTAATAAATGTCTAAAAGAATGGACATATAACATTAAATCATATTTAAACGATTATAATCAACATGGTATACAATATTTTTATAAACACATCAATGCTAAACAATACATACAATTTGCATTTGCATGGTGTGAAACGCCTGAAGGTCAAGACTTTTGGGAAGATATTGATAAGAAATGGCAAAACTACTTAAAAATAAAGACAGATTAAGTGCAGCAAACTCTCGAACTCTTTATGAGTAGCTTATGATTTACTATGCTCAACTTAAAATGTCTGAGGCCGATTTAAAAGGGACGGTTCAACTCCGTACATGGCATAGGACTATATATTATGTATAGCGAATTAACTCTGTTGTATAGCTTCATGGTGGAGCATTTAAATCGGCAACCAATTAAATTAAAAAGTACATAACGGACTTTGTAGAAAATGCTTATGAAGCAAAGAAGATTAATACAAACAATTCGAACAATTATGTATTTCCAAGTCGTTGAGGACGGCGTACTGCTTGTTTTCTAATCGCACGGAACGTGGTAAGTGAATACACACCGGTTCGAGTGCAAGTAAGTGCCGTAAAACGCAAATTAATTATTAATCATTAAAAATTAAATCATTATGGATTATCAAAAATTATTTAATCTAAACATTTTACAACACGATATAAGTGTTATAGATTTAGAAATAAAACATTTAGAAGAACTTGTAAGAAGAAATGATCCTAATCAATCTGATTGGCAACCAACTAACATAACTATATATAATCAAGCTACAAAACAAGATATATTAGATATGAACTTAGTTGATCTTAATGCTTTCGTATTAGACTATGTTACTAAAAGAAAAATTCATTTAAAAGAATTACAAACTAAATTTATAAACACATGAATGAAACATGGATACCTCTATATGAGGAATTAACAAATACATTTAATGTATCCCATAAAGATACAACAGAAATCATCGAATGTGTAGATGGTGGTAATATTCTAATGGCAGTTAAACTAACAAAAGAATACTGTGATTTAGGTCTAAAAGAAGCAAAAGACCTTATAGATAGATATCGTTATCAATAATTTTAACTTCATAACTTATGAATACAAAAGAAATCGCATTTGTTAGGGGTTTACGTTGGTTATTTGAAAAAATGAGCGATGAAGCTATCGTTAATTTGTTTATGAATAGAGAAGCTGATTTAACTAACGAAACAGAACATCTTCTTAGTTTTTTAGAAGAAACTGATCCAGAAGCATTAGAAGCTATAGATGAAACATTCTTTTATGATATGAAGGAGGATTGATTATGATACTCTTGAAGAGCATTATTGTTTGGGATGGATTTACTATGATATTCTTAGCGTTAGCATTTAGCACAGCATGTGTTTTCACCATAACGTACCTTATTGTGTGTATAATTGCTTGGTTTAAACAAAAATTTAATCATCATAAGAAATGAATACCACTATAGACATGTATATAACTATCGGTATTACAATTGTATACATTATTTGTACAATTACATATATTATACTAGTATATAAATATCATCACATTAAAGAATCAAAATTACGTAAGATATTAGGAACTGCTTATAAAAAACAAACTATAAGCGATATATATAAAGTAGTATGTGTAATTCAACAAAACAAAGAAAATGATGGAAACTTTTGTGCAAATTGCTGTATTCGCAATATTTGCGATTATGGTATTCTCTGTAGCAGTAAATCGAATCATTCAAATCAACAGGAAACATCAAAGAATGTTGAACAAAGAAATGGATCGACTACTAAAGAAACGAATGAATCAAGTTAAACACTCAACCATGAATCGTCTTAGGCAATATGGTTATAGTGTGTAAAGTTCTTTAAAGTGATATGTTTCAATGTAGTTTTAAAATCTCTCTAAACTGTCAGAAAATAAGATTAAATATTAGGGACATATCACTTTTTAATAAATCATTAAATCATGAAACAATCGTATGCAAGTGAATCTGAAATGTTTCCTCTTCCAAAAGAATATAAATGGATAGCAGTAATTGGTAAAGGATTAAAAGTAGTATATGCTAACGACATTAATCGTACTTTAACAAAAGAAGACGTTGATAAAATACATAAATATAATCAAAAATGAAATCATAAAATGGAAAAAGAATTATCATTTTGGCAAATTAGGCAAAGAATGTCTAAACATTGTCCTACATTAGTTAGACTACTAATTAAACATCACGTACTATGCAAATTCATAGAATACAGTATTATATGTCACAATGAAGCATTATGGCCACTAACGATGTTAAAGTCTTGGAAACTATTAGATAAGTATTCTAATGAGCTAGTACGCTCCCAAAATTGTTTACACATTGCATTTTGTTGGCAAAATCATTCAAATATAAGCTGGTGTAATATATATGAAGAAATATAAAGTTAATCCCAAGACGTTGAGGGCAGCAAACTATCACGAGGTGAGGGTAGGTAAACCTACTTACAGAAATGTAAAGGCGGAAGCCACCAAAATCCATGAAAATGGCCGCAAGCGGACGTAGTGAAAAGAGCTGTAAAACGCACAAAGCGTAATTATTAATTAATAACAAAAAACAAACAAATCATGAAGAAATTCTTGTTATTGGCTTTTTTAAGCCTATGTGTGGCATTTGTCACAAGTTGTTCTAAAGTACCACAAGATGTAAAAAACAAACGAGAGTTATCAAAATTCTCAGATGCGACATTACGTGATGAAGTAACTGGTCGTATTAGTTATTCTATTTTGCCAGAAGTAACCTCAGATGTAGTAACCATTTTAACTCCCGTAGAATATGGTTATACATATCAGAATATTGTTACTGGTGAGAAGATTACCGTATTTAGCGATTATGGCGATGTATTTGCGATAAAAATGTTACAAGCAAGCATTGGTAATAATCCAAATACAGATAATCAAGATGCACATTACGATATTACAGCCTGGTTTCCAATTACTATTTATGCTATACGATTAGACGAATCACAGTATGATGGAAATGATGCAGAGAACTACTTACAATGGATTAAATTTCGAAAATAATACAAACATTATCATATATTAAATGAGGCAGTGGATTAGTGAAAGTTATTTTATAACTCAGAGTAGCTATTGGGGTATGATTACTAGTGCATAGAGGGCATGTTGAAAGGATATAGACATGTGTGTAATTTAGTATATGATATAATTTTTTAGAGAAATGATTGAACAGTTTAAAGAATTCCTCAAAGACAATAATTGTTTTAAGGAATTTATAGATGCTTTAAATAATCAAGGTGAGTATTCTTCATTAACTGAATTACATTGTTATGAAGAACCCGATGATTATTTACAGTGTTTAGATTGGGAAAATACACCACAAGGTGAAGACTTTTGGAGAGAACTGCACTTTAAATGGACAGCTGATGTCTATAACAGTGACTATTTTGAAGAAGAATATTACGATGAATCTGAATTCGATATGGATCCAGACTAGGACTACGAAGATGATGAAGAATAAAGTAATTATTCGCAATATCAATATATATATTGGTACTGCAACTCCCACTCCTGAATGGATAATTAACGAAGAAGAAACTCGTCGAGGTAAACAATCAGAAACGCAATCAGTAGCTAAAACAATTATGAATTTAGCTATAAAACTACAAGATGATCCAGATATGAAAAGCGTAAGCCATATACTTTTTGCTAGAGATTTATGTAAGAAACTAAAAGAAAAAGAAACAATATTAGATGATGGATATCTTTATTTGTTTAAAGACGGTTCTGTCCTAATATTAATAAAAGACAAAATATTTATGCCACATGAGTGATAAAACACCAAGTAGGGGACATGGATGGAGATTTCTATCTATCCTCTTATTAATCATTGTATTAGTATCTGGTGGCTTAAACTATAAGCAATATACAGATAATACAAAACTTATTGGACAAAATGAACAGCTATCAGTATCTAAAGATAGTGTAACAACTGCCTATACTGACTATGCTACAAAAACTGAAGCAAAATTTGCTACATTATTTGGTTCTGTATCGACTTTAAAAGGTTATATCATAGATGCTACTAAATCACCACCACAAATCATACATGGCGATAGCATTACTACAGAACGTAGGGTATATGTTATAAAAGACCCGAACAATAATGTCATATTTGTATCTACAACAAAAGAAGAAGCTGATATGTGTGCTGAATTAATTAAGATATTACCACCAAATTCAGGCTTTCAAGTATTCGATATTATGAATCAAATTACAAAGACGTCACTACCCGCTATTAACGACAAATAACAGTTGTGTGATGTACGACAATAGTGTATGTCTGCTGTGAAGCCCACTACACTTCTTTATTTTAAATCATTTTATAAACAAATAAATCATAAAAAATGAAAAAAGTTGAAGAGTTAGCCATCAAGGCTATGTTAGACCAATCAGTTGAAGCCGTATTTGGCGACAATGCTGCAGTTGTACTTGATATGATCAATGCATCCGAATATCCAGAAGCTCAAAAACTCAAGGTTATTGGGATAGAAATCGATCCAAGTAAAGTATTTCCATTTGCTGACAAAATTCAATCAGTATGTTGGATAACCGGCGTAATTACTACTATCGGTGGAGAAGAAATATTGATTTCTGCATGGGATGCAAAAATGAGCGTAAAGCAACCAACGCCCAAATCCCAAACAAAAGTAGAAACAGATTTAGTAGAAAAGGAAAGTTCTATAGATTTTCGTTCGAATACATTAGGTAAAGGTGGCTTTCAACAAGTAAAGAAGCCGGCTAAACAAAACACAGAGCAACTTGCTATACTCGAAATGAATCGTCGAGGAAAAGACCAAGATGTGGAAGAATAAATGAAACGTCGATTAGTTCTATGTGCATACTCATACGAACCGTTATGGGTAGCAACAGAAACAGTTAACGAATGGTGTGCCTGTAATTTATGCAATATACAATCTATTAAAATCAAACATAGGTGGTATATTGGTACTGTTAGTAGAGAATATAAACTCGGCAAAGAAATTTGGTTACCGAATGTAATATCTGAACGCAGTTGGACTACATTAAAAGCATGCGAAGAGAACTTAAGACTTTATTCACTTACATTCACAATCAATGGAAAATATGAAAAAGATAATCCGTGGTATCTCCGAGTGGATACGTAACAACTTTTCATTATCTTCTAATCGTACATATGAACGAAGAATATTATCTACATGTAATCAATTTGGAGGAGTAGTTAAAACTACAGTCCGAGAAGAAGATGGTACGATTCACGAATATCGACGTAGGGGTATCACCCTATTAGAAGATAAAATCATTTAAAATTATAATCATGGGCAAAACGTTTAAAGACGGTAACGGCTACACTAAGCGTGAAAGATTTACCGAAATAGACAATCAAAGGGAATATGTGAGGAGAGGTAAACAAAACTTCAATCCATATTCTACAGAAGATACAGCCCCATATTGCCCAAGGCCTGAAACCAAGCGCAATGATTAACCAAAGGAGAAGGGGTATTAACCAAATAAGTTTACAAAAATAAGTTAAGTATAACCAATTAAAATTATACAATATGGGGTTATTGAAATTTCCTTATGACTTATGAAAATTAGCATAAGGAGTAAACAAATCATTAAAATCAAAAGTCATGATAATTATTATCAACACTAATGACAAAGGAGATATACTGAGGGCATACAACCAACAGTCATTAGGTCTCCTATCTAAACAAGAAGTCGAATCCCTAGCTGAAGCTTTAATAGGCTTTTCTGCTAAACATGAAGAGAACATGTCACGAAGACAAAAGAAACAATTAAAACGTGAACTTTCTGAGCAATTAAATGAACAAGTAAGCATACCAGAAACTAAGTTTCAAGAAACATTAGAGTACGTTGAACAAGTTTCTCCAGTAACAATCCCTACTCCAACTCATAAAGGTACAAAACTAAATGATGATAAAGAGTTAAAAATTGATCGTACTGGCGAAGAAATCAAAGTCACCATAGTACGTAAAAAAGCAGAGAATTTTACTGCTAAAGAACGTAAATGGTTGAATATGTTTGACGATTATGGTGGTATGGCAACTGCAATCTATATTGCAAAGGAACAAGAGTTAAACGGTTGGACAGAAGGTATGGCAGTCTTAAATAGCCTGGTACAACGTGCTAAACTTGAAGCAGATGGATTAATATGATAATATATTGGCAGACAAGTGAAAATTCACAGTATGGCATTCAAATAGGGTCAAGTGAACAAGAGATTTATATTAATAAATGGTCTAAACCTCAGATGGATCAGCAGAAGATATTGCGTAAAACGCTCCGTCCATCATTATCTTTAATTGAAGAACGCTATGCTCGTGAATCAAGGTTTTTATTCTCAAAATTACGTAATGAAATACCATTACCAATTATTCGTCAAAATGTTATACTCCAAATATATTTTAACATGTTAATAAAAAAATCAAACAGATTACATGATAAAAATGGGTTATACTACATGTTTGACCTAACAGGTATGTACCTAAGTATTATTGATGAATATAACCTAAGAGTATCTAAACTACCGTTTTAATGAACATTGAAAAGCTAAGGGTCAAAGATAATGCTGAAATAAATAAAATGTATGAACAATACTATAGATTGCTATATAACATTGCGATCAATATTACTCAGACCAGCGAAAGCGCTGAAGAGATTGTACACGATACGTTTATTAAAGCATTATCTTCTCTTGACAAATTTGATGGTACTAACTTTAAGTCTTGGTTATGTAATATAACTAAACGTAAAGCAATAGACCAATATCGTAAACAGAACTCTGAATCCAATACACTTCAAGGATATCAACAAGAATTAGATATTTTTGACGAGCCATATGAAGAAATAAAAGATACAGAATTGTGGTTACAATGTCTTGAGAGACTCGATGATATGCCATATAAAACTAAACAAATACTTAA